>Ga0247723_1000006_pt1 | contig 149202 bp, 184 predicted proteins | sample MSEWelMarce5H_FC_FD_189079 | JGI IMG/M metagenome (GOLD analysis project Ga0247723, IMG submission 189079) | Subsurface sediment microbial communities from gas well in West Virginia, United States - MSEEL Well Study Marcellus 5H_FC | ecosystem: Environmental > Terrestrial > Deep subsurface >...
AAAGAGGATATTAATCTAGTATAATACATCTAAATTAATTGTTTATAGAAGAAGACCATACGGTCTTCTTTTTTTGTTGCTAAATATATCTTACCCAAATTGACTATGATATATAGGGTTGAATAAAAGTACTAGAGTTGTCACAGAAAACCAGATCGGAACTTAGGATAAGATTCCAAACAGGAGATATACCAACCCAAGAGGATTTTAAAGATGTATTTGATAGCTTCTATAATATCTTAGAGGATCCACTTAATACAGCGGTTGGCCCAACAGGTCCTCAGGGACCATTAGGTGCAACTGGACCAACAGGGGCTACTGGGGAAACAGGTGCTACAGGAGAAGCTGGTGCTACTGGTGCTACCGGTGCTACCGGAGAAATTGGCGATACTGGTGCTACTGGTGCAACTGGTCCAGCTGGTACACCCGGTGCTACTGGAGGGCAAGGAATAGCCGGTGCTACCGGTGCTACCGGTGCTACTGGACCTGCTGGTGCTACCGGTGCTACAGGTAGTCCAGGGGTTGCTGGTAGTAATGGAAATGACGGAACCTCTGGTACTTCTGGGGAAACGGGAACCTCTGGTACTTCCGGAGCTGATGGTACTTCTGGACAAGACGGAACATCTGGAGCTGATGGTACTTCTGGTACTTCTGGTCAGGATGGTACTTCTGGACAGGACGGTACTTCCGGTGAATCTGGAACATCTGGAGAATCTGGTACCTCCGGTGAATCTGGTACTTCTGGCGAATCTGGTACTTCTGGTCAGGATGGTACTTCTGGTGTTGATGGTACTTCTGGTCAGGATGGCACTTCAGGAATTGACGGAACAAGTGGTATTGATGGTACTTCTGGAATAGACGGAACAAGTGGCACCGACGGAACAAGTGGCACCGACGGAACAAGTGGTACTGATGGTACTTCTGGAATAGATGGAACAAGTGGTACTGATGGTACTTCTGGAATAGACGGAACAAGTGGTACAGATGGTACTTCAGGAATAGATGGTACCTCGGGCATTGATGGTACTTCTGGAACAAGTGGTATTGATGGTACTTCTGGAACAAGTGGTATTGATGGTACTTCGGGAATAGACGGAACAAGTGGTATTGATGGTACTTCAGGAATAGACGGAACAAGTGGTACAGATGGTACTTCAGGAATAGATGGTACTTCTGGAATAGACGGAACAAGTGGTACTGACGGAACAAGCGGTACGGATGGAACTTCGGGAATAGACGGAACAAGTGGTACGGATGGTACTTCAGGAATAGATGGAACAAGTGGCACCGACGGAACAAGTGGTACTGATGGTACTTCTGGTGTTGATGGTACTTCTGGTCAGGATGGCACTTCAGGAATTGACGGAACAAGTGGTATTGATGGTACTTCTGGAACAGATGGAACAAGTGGTACTGACGGAACAAGTGGTATTGATGGTACTTCAGGAACAGATGGAACAAGTGGCACCGACGGAACAAGCGGTGAATCAGGTACTTCTGGAATAGATGGTACCTCGGGCATTGATGGTACTTCAGGCATTGACGGAACAAGTGGTACAGATGGAACCTCTGGTGAATCTGGAACTTCTGGAATAGATGGAACAAGTGGTACTGACGGTACTTCAGGAACAGATGGTACTTCTGGTGAATCTGGAACTTCGGGAATAGATGGAACAAGTGGTACAGACGGAACTTCAGGAACAGACGGAACATCTGGTGAATCTGGTACTTCTGGTGAATCCGGTACTTCTGGTGAATCAGGAACATCTGGTGAATCTGGTACTTCTGGTGAATCAGGAACTTCCGGTGAATCAGGAACTTCTGGTGAATCTGGAACTTCTGGAACAGATGGAACAAGCGGTACGGACGGAACTTCTGGAATAGATGGAACAAGTGGTACAGATGGAACATCTGGGCAAGACGGTACATCAGGAATTTCTGGTGTAGATGGAATAGATGGAACAAGTGGAACTTCAGGAACAGACGGAACATCCGGCGAATCTGGAACCTCGGGAACAGATGGAACAAGTGGAACTTCAGGAACAGACGGTACTTCAGGAATAGACGGAACAAGTGGTACGGATGGTACCTCTGGTGAATCAGGCACTTCTGGTGAATCTGGAACTTCTGGAACAGATGGAACATCAGGTACTGATGGAACTTCTGGTGAATCTGGAACCTCAGGAACGGATGGAACAAGTGGTACAGATGGCACTTCGGGAATAGACGGAACATCTGGTACAGACGGAACATCTGGTGAATCAGGCACTTCTGGTGAATCCGGAACTTCTGGAACAGATGGAACAAGTGGTACTGATGGAACTTCTGGAGAATCTGGAACCTCAGGAACGGACGGAACAAGTGGTACAGATGGAACATCTGGTGAATCAGGTACTTCAGGAACAGATGGTACTTCAGGTACTGATGGAACAAGTGGTGAATCGGGTACTTCAGGAACAGACGGAACTTCAGGAACAGACGGAACATCTGGTGAATCAGGCACTTCTGGTGAATCTGGAACTTCTGGAATAGACGGAACAAGTGGTACAGATGGTACTTCAGGTACTGATGGAACTTCTGGTGAATCTGGAACTTCAGGAACAGATGGAACATCTGGTGAATCAGGTACTTCAGGAACAGATGGTACTTCTGGAACAGATGGAACAAGTGGTACAGATGGTACTTCTGGTGAATCTGGAACTTCAGGAATAGACGGAACAAGTGGTACAGATGGTACTTCAGGAACAGACGGAACGTCTGGTGAATCGGGTACTTCTGGTGAATCTGGAACCTCGGGAACAGACGGAACTTCGGGAACGGATGGTACTTCTGGTGAATCAGGTACTTCTGGAACAGACGGAACTTCGGGTACTGATGGTACTTCTGGTGAATCTGGAACTTCTGGAACAGACGGAACAAGTGGTACCGATGGAACTTCTGGTGAATCTGGAACTTCTGGAACAGACGGAACAAGTGGTACAGATGGTACTTCTGGTGAATCTGGAACCTCAGGGACAGATGGATCAAGTGGAACTTCAGGAACAGACGGAACAAGTGGTACCGATGGTACTTCTGGTGAATCTGGAACTTCTGGAACAGACGGAACAAGTGGTACTGATGGAACAAGCGGAACCTCAGGTACAGACGGTACTTCTGGTACTTCTGGTGAATCTGGAACTTCAGGAACAGATGGAACAAGTGGTACAGATGGTACTTCAGGAACGGACGGAACAAGTGGTACAGATGGCTCATCAGGAACCTCAGGAACTTCAGGAACAGACGGAACATCAGGTACCGATGGTACTTCTGGTGAATCTGGAACTTCAGGAACAGACGGAACATCAGGTACAGACGGAACCTCTGGTGAATCCGGAACCTCAGGTACAGACGGTACCTCTGGTACAGACGGAACAAGTGGTACAGATGGAACTTCTGGAGAATCCGGAACCTCAGGAACGGACGGAACAAGTGGTACTGATGGTACTTCTGGTGAATCTGGAACCTCGGGTACAGACGGTACTTCAGGTGAATCTGGAACCTCCGGGCAGGACGGTACATCAGGAATTTCGGGAGTAGACGGAATAGACGGAACCTCAGGAACGAGCGGAACATCTGGAACAGGTGGTACTTCTGGTACTGATGGAACTTCTGGTACCGATGGAACCTCCGGTGAATCCGGTACTTCGGGTACTGACGGAACCTCAGGTACAGATGGAACATCAGGAACAGATGGAACAAGTGGTACTTCAGGAACAGATGGAACTTCCGGTACAGATGGAACATCAGGAACAGATGGAACAAGTGGTACTTCAGGAACAGATGGAACTTCCGGTACAGACGGAACAAGTGGAACAGACGGAACTTCTGGAACCTCAGGAACAGACGGAACATCAGGTACCGATGGTACTTCTGGTGAATCTGGAACTTCAGGAACAGACGGAACATCAGGAACATCTGGTACAGATGGAACAAGTGGAACTTCTGGAACTTCAGGTACAGACGGAACAAGTGGAACAGACGGAACTTCAGGAACCTCAGGAACAAGTGGTACAGATGGCTCATCAGGAACTTCAGGTACATCAGGAACAGACGGAACAAGCGGTACTTCAGGATCTAGCGGACAGGATGGTCAAGATGGCCAATCATCAAACATTTATGAGTATCAAGCTAAAACCGGAGTAACCTCAGGTAATCCTGGATCCGGGCATATAATTTGGAACAATTCTACTCAGATAAATTCAACAAGTATTAATGTCAATATGACTACACAGTCTGGTATTGATATTGATTTATTTTTATCACTAATAGTACAAGGTCAACAATTTGTTATACAGGATCAAAATATTTCTGAAAATTATCAAGTGTGGGAAGTTAATGGAACTCCTACACAAACATTAGTTAGCGGAAGCGAATATTATTGGACCCTTCCAGTTTCCTTAATAAGTTCATTAGGAACTGGGCAGTCAAATTTTTCTAATAACCAGGAGGTAATATTAGCTTTATTTGCTGCTTCTGGAACATCAGGAACGGCAGGAACATCGGGCACAGCAGGAACGAGTGGAACCTCGGGTACGGACGGAACAAGTGGTACGGATGGCTCATCAGGAACTTCAGGTACATCAGGAACAGACGGAACTTCAGGAACAGACGGAACCTCGGGTACAGATGGTACTTCTGGTGAATCTGGAACTTCCGGAACAGATGGAACAGGTGGTACTTCAGGAACAGATGGTACATCGGGTGAATCTGGGACCTCAGGAACAGACGGTACTTCTGGTGAATCTGGAACCTCGGGAACAGACGGAACAAGTGGAACATCAGGAACAGACGGTAGCTCTGGAACCTCGGGTGAATCTGGAACTTCTGGTGCTGCTGGAGGTAACGGAGCATTAACTTCAACCTGGTCTAAGTCTGGTTCAAACCCACCAAGCACCGGTCAATTTTACTGGACTGGAGGTAGCGGAGATCTAGTAATAGATTCAGCTGATATTAATAATACCAGTTGGAGTGCTTTCTTAAGTAGTGCTGCATTACCAATTATTATACAAGTTATTGAAGTTGGTAATCCAACCAGTATCGGTGTAATAAAATACACATACAGAAACGCAGCTGGTACTTATTTCACGTTCAGTAGCGGAACTTTTTTAAATGGTGGAACAGCACCTTCAGGAAATTGCTTTATATCATTCCAATCGCAAGCAACTGACGGAACATCTGGAACATCTGGAACAGATGGTAGCTCAGGAACATCCGGTACAGACGGTACTTCAGGAACCTCTGGAACAGACGGAACAAGTGGAACCTCTGGTACTGATGGTACTTCTGGTACAGACGGATCTTCAGGAACATCTGGTACTTCTGGCGAATCTGGAACCTCAGGTACAGATGGAACAAGCGGAACCTCTGGAACAGACGGAACCTCTGGAACAGACGGTACTTCTGGTGAATCCGGAACCTCAGGTACAGACGGTACTTCTGGTGAATCCGGAACATCAGGAACAGACGGAACAAGTGGTACAGACGGTACTTCTGGTACAGATGGAACTTCAGGTGAATCTGGAACATCAGGAACAGACGGAACAAGTGGTACTTCTGGTACAAGCGGAACCTCAGGAACTGACGGAACATCAGGTAGCTCTGGAACATCAGGAACAGACGGAACAAGCGGAACCTCAGGATCTTCAGGTAGCACTGGTACTTCTGGAACCTCAGGATCTTCAGGTAGCGCTGGTACTTCTGGATCTTCCGGATCTTCGGGATCTACTGGTACATCAGGATCTACTGGTACATCAGGAACTGCAGGAACATCCGGAAGTGCAGGTAGCTCTGGATCAAGTGGGGTTTCTGGATCAACAGGTACTTCAGGAAGTGCAGGAACGTCAGGGGTCAGCGGACTTAGTGGTCTTGATGGTACTTCAGGAACTGCTGGATCTTCAGGATCAACAGGTTCTTCTGGTACTTCAGGAAGTGCAGGATCTTCAGGAACAAGTGGAACTTCAGGTTCTTCCGGATCTACTGGTACATCAGGAACTGCAGGAACTTCTGGAAGTGCAGGTAGCTCTGGATCATCGGGATCTACGGGTACTTCAGGAACATCAGGAAGTGCGGGTACCTCGGGATCTACGGGAACTTCTGGATCCTCGGGTAGCACAGGAACTTCAGGATCTGCTGGAACATCAGGTTCTTCAGGATCATCAGGATCTTCAGGATCTGCAGGAACAAGTGGAACTTCAGGATCCTCTGGACAAACTGGTGCTGCTGGTTCTTCTGGTAGCTCTGGATCAACAGGATCTTCTGGATCAACAGGATCTTCAGGGACATCAGGAAGTGCAGGTACATCAGGAACAAGCGGAACTACAGGAACATCAGGTTCTGCTGGTAGTTCTGGATCCTCTGGATCTACAGGTTCTTCCGGAACAAGTGGAACTTCTGGATCAAGCGGAACTTCTGGATCTGCTGGTAGTTCAGGATCTTCAGGATCAGCAGGTTCTTCAGGAACAAGTGGAACTTCTGGATCTGCAGGAACAAGTGGAACATCAGGATCTTCCGGATCTTCTGGTAGTTCAGGATCTTCAGGATCAGCAGGTTCTTCTGGAACTGGGGGTTCTTCTGGAACAAGTGGAACTTCAGGTTCCTCTGGATCAACAGGTTCTTCCGGTAGTTCAGGACAAACAGGTGCTGCAGGTAGTTCGGGATCTTCAGGATCAGCAGGTTCTTCTGGAACAAGCGGAACCTCGGGATCTTCTGGATCTTCCGGATCTTCGGGATCAACAGGTTCTTCCGGAACATCAGGAACTTCTGGATCTGCAGGAACAAGTGGAACATCAGGATCTTCAGGTAGCTCTGGACAAACAGGTGCTGCAGGTAGTTCTGGATCTTCGGGATCAACAGGTTCTTCTGGAACAAGCGGAACATCAGGTTCTTCTGGATCTGCTGGTTCTTCTGGATCTGCTGGTTCTTCTGGATCTACAGGATCCTCGGGATCAACAGGAACCTCAGGAACATCAGTTTCGGTTTCCGGTACGAATAATACTTATGTTAAGTTTACCTCCGGAACCACAGTAGGTAACTCAGCATTCTCAATCAGAGATAACACAACAAACTCTGCATTGAATCTAGGTACGCAAGCAAACTCTTCTAGATATGGTGAGATTGCTCAAGCAGTAACTACTATTTCGTCATCCAATGACATGCAACATGGTAAGGTGATGGCTAAATTTGCGATTGCTTCTGCTTCCACTCAGACACTAAACCTAAACACGTCAACCGATAGAATTACAGTTCCAAACAACTCTGTTGTTGCATTCACTGTTAATCTGGTAATTCAAGACGATACCAACCAAAACGTAGACTATAGAAGATACGAAGGTGCGATTAGAAATATAGGAGGAACAACCTCAATTGTTGGAGTGGTAACAGAGATCACAATCACACAAGACAGTTCATTATTCACATGTGCTGTTACTGCAGATAACACCAACGATGCACTTTCAATAGCAGTCACAAACTCTGGTTCTAACACAATCAAATGTTTAGGTACTGTTAACATCTATCAGATAACAAAGGGATAATTTAAATTGAGATAAATAGAGAGCGATGTAACCATCGCTCTTTATTATTATAGATGGATGAGTAATTATAAACTTAAAAATTTTGATGGGATTGTATTTGATACCAACGGTAAAGGTATCGGACTACCTCAGATAGACAACATTAGTAACGCAACCACCAGCGGCATACCTGCTGGTAGTTTAATGTATGCTATTGCTCAAAATTCAATCTACTATTTTAATGGCACTGCATGGGTAAGCGGACAAGGAACCTCTGGGACATCTGGTGTTAATGGATCATCAGGATCGTCCGGAAGTACTGGATCATCAGGTTCGAGTGGCACGTCGGGATCTTCAGGAAGTACTGGATCATCAGGATCTTCGGGAAGCACTGGTACAAGCGGATCTTCTGGATCGTCAGGAAGTACAGGATCAAGCGGAAGTTCAGGAAGTACTGGATCAAGTGGATCATCCGGATCGTCAGGATCATCAGGATCTACTGGTATATCAGGTACCTCAGGAACTGGGGGAAGCTCTGGATCATCGGGATCATCTGGTCTTTCAATGGTGTTTAAGGGCACATACTCAGCCGGTACGACATACGCAGCTAATGATGTAGTTTATCATAACGGAAGTTCATACGTGTCGCTACTGGGTGGTAACGTGGGTAATACACCAAGTTCTTCTCCTAGTCAATGGAGTCTAGCTGCACTGGCAGGAACTAACGGAAGCTCAGGATCATCAGGATCTTCAGGAAGCTCTGGTTCTTCGGGACAAAGTGGTGCTGCTGGTTCTTCTGGATCATCAGGTTCTTCTGGTCAAAACGGAGCTGCTGGATCTTCAGGATCATCGGGTCAAACAGGTGCTGCTGGATCTTCGGGTAGCTCAGGATCATCAGGACAAACTGGTGGTTCTGGATCGTCCGGATCTAGCGGAACTTCAGGAACTGGGGGATCTTCAGGAACCTCTGGTGCTAATGGAGTTGCTGGATCATCAGGATCCTCTGGTAGTTCTGGCCAAACCGGCGGAGCAGGATCCTCCGGAAGTTCTGGTTCTTCTGGTCAAACTGGAGGAGCAGGATCATCAGGAACATCAGGAGCTGGGGTTTCAATAGCCAACAATGTTGATAATTACGTTCTAACAGCAACTGGATCTGGAATTAATGGAGAGTCTAGATTAACATTTGATGGAGCAACACTTACAGTTAATCCTACTGGGAGTTCAACAGCAACTACTCTTGCTTTTGGTAGTGGAGACAATGCCACGATTGCTTCTTATTATTCTATGACTTTTCAAGTCAATAGTTCTAACACTCAAAGTGGCAGAACATACAATTGGAACAAAGCAGGAACTGGGTACGGAAACGGATCAAATCTAATGTCTCTTGCTGCTGACACGAATGTTCTTGCATTGAACGGAAGTGTAAATTCTAGAGCATATTCTATACCAGGTCAATCTGGAGCAGGAACCTATCAATATGGATTAACGAATTCGCCCACATGGAACGTAAATCAGGGTAGTTATACTAATAATAACGCAACAGCACCAGACGGATCAACAACAGCCGCTACCTATACACTGAGCACAGCATCTTGGGATTTATACCAGACTATTGCTGCTACATCAGGTGTTGTTTATAGAGTAGGCGTATGGGTTAAACTTGGAACTGCCACAAATTTTTGTATTGTTCTAAATAACACCCAAGCATGGAATACAGTAAGTGGAAAGGCATTTAATTCTAGCGATGGACTAAGCACGTCAAAATGGACCCACGTCTCTCTTACTTTCACCGGTCCAAGTACTGGAAATATAAATCTTCACATCGGGGGTCACTCTGAAAGCATCACACAACAAACAGCAGGTACTGTTTTTGTTTGGAACTGGGAGGTTATAACAGGGGCTTCAACCTGGGTTAGTAACATCGATGATGAGATAAGATTACCAAGCAGCAGTATATTTACATCAAGGGGATTACTAGGAATCGGAACAACTTCTCCCTCAGTAAGACTTCAGGTGGTCGGTGACAATTCAACCGAAGGCCAATTATATGTTGGTAATACCGATGTAACATATTCAGCAGGAATAAATTTTACAACATCTGGTACAAACAGAGGATTTGTAGGATGGAGGCATACGAACTCTGGATCCCCATATTCATTAACAGGTATCCATTTATTTAATACAGATAACTCTAATATTGTATTTGGTACTAATGGTGCTGTCAGAGCAGTAATTAATCTTAATGGTAATCTTGGGGTAGGTACTACCACACCGAGCTACAGATTAGAAGTAGTAACCGGGGGAGCACTTGCACAAAGATTACAAAGTTCTAATTCTACCGTAGGAAATCCAATTATAGATATCTATGATGCAGGAAGGGTACAGGAGACTGTAATTTCTTCCACTGATGGAACAACAACAGGAACTTATATAGCTTCCTATTCTAATCATCCCCTATTATTCGGTACAAACGCGGGGTCTTCCCCGACTGCTAAGGTGAGAATAGAGGCAGATCAAGTTAGCACCCCAATATCAACTATGAAAATAGGACCAGGGGGAATCCTTTGGGGTGGTAATAATAGCGGTAAAGAAATTAATTCGTGCCAGATCTCTGCTGGATATCACCTGGCCAACTCAATGAACTTTGTCGGTATGTCTTCAGGAACTAGTTCCACTGATAGACGCATGGACTTCTGGGTTGAAGGAGGAGCATTCTTTAGAGGTACACTCACGGCAACTGGTGATATAGTGGCTTATGGTTCCACTTCAGATATCAGACTTAAGAAAAATATTATATTAATAAACGGAGCTCTAGACACCCTAATGAAAGTCAATGGCTATACTTTCCAATGGAATGAAAAAGCACCAGTGGAAAAAAGAGACAAGACGGAATATGGTGTTATAGCTCAGGAAGTTGAAGCAGCAGGTCTAGATCTTCTTATCAGAGATTATATTAGACCCGTAAATGAAACTGGTGGAGATGATACCCCTCCCGAAGTTTGGAAATCTGTTCAGTATGAAAAATTCGTTCCTATCTTAATTGAAGCAATCAAAGAACTCTCCACAGAAAATCAGGAATTAAAAGCTCGTTTAGAACTAATTGAGGCAAAGATAAAAGACTAATTTCTCTTCTTTGAAATTAAGGTATATAGAGAGAATCTAGTAGATATCTTTTAATGGCTAATTACAAATTTAAAAATTCGGAAGGCATAGTATTTGACACCAACAGTCGGGGTATCGGTATACCCACTGTTGATGATATAGCAAATGCACCTACCTCGAGTATTGCTCAAGGTTCTATTCTTTATGCAGTAGCACAGAAAAAGATTTACTCCTTTGATGGATTAGTTTGGGTGGTCTCAGCTGGTACATCAGGCTCTGCTGGTTCATCAGGTGCATCGGGAACTGCTGGATCCTCTGGTACAGGGGGAACTTCAGGAACATCCGGAAGCTCGGGTGCAACGGGATCTTCTGGTACTTCTGGTACATCTGGGGATAATGGATCCTCAGGATCTAGTGGTTCTACCGGATCTTCCGGCTCATCAGGTTCATCCGGATCAACAGGATCATCAGGCACAGCCGGATCTTCTGGATCAACTGGATCCTCCGGATCTTCGGGTAGTTCAGGATCAACCGGAACATCTGGATCCTCTGGAATTTCTTTGAATTGGCGCAGCACTTACTCTGCAGGTACCACATACAATGTCAATGATATAGTTTATTTGAACGGAACGTCCTATGTTTCGTTGATCAATAGTAATATAGGTAACACTCCAAGTTCCTCTCCTGCTCAATGGGCAGTCATAGCACAGGCAGGAACATCAGGAACTGCTGGATCCAGTGGAACATCAGGTTCTTCCGGTGCAGCGGGATCTTCTGGTAGTTCAGGATCCTCTGGACAGTCTGGTGCTGCAGGATCTTCGGGTAGTTCAGGATCTTCGGGACAATCTGGTGCTGCAGGATCATCTGGATCTTCGGGTAGCACAGGATCTTCGGGAACATCGGGAACAAGGGGATCGTCAGGAACATCAGGAACTGCGGGCAGTTCGGGATCATCAGGCCAAACTGGGGGCGCAGGCTCATCGGGTAGTTCAGGATCTTCGGGCCAAACGGGGGGAGTAGGTAGTTCAGGATCCTCTGGCAGTTCTGGTCAAAACGGAGCAGCGGGTAGTTCGGGGTCTAGCGGACAAAACGGTGCTGCCGGTTCTTCTGGCACATCTGGATCTGGAACTGGGACGGTATCAGGAACAACCAATTATGTAGCTAAATTTACTAACTCGACAACTGTAGGCAATTCGCAAATCTTCGATAATGGAACTACTATTGGAATCGGTACGACAACACCTACTTCCGGTTCCCGCTTTGAAATTTCAGGCTCTGGCGTCTGGGACGGCGCAGTGATCACTCTAACTAACACAGGAACTTCGGGACGTTCATGGTCTATCTTTTCTACTAATACCTCTTTCTCTCAAGGTGGCGGAAAATTTCTACTTTACAACGCAACAGCAGGAACTGATGCATTTATTGTTGATAGCTCTAATAATGTTGGAATAGGTACTACATCACCTGGACAAAAGTTACATGTTGCTGGTTTTACTAGAACCCATGGTATATCATTAAATGATGGTGCAGTAGCAGGTTTTATAGGATATGAAAAATCATGGCTTGGGTCTGGTTCAAATGACGTAGCAATAGCATCTGAAGGCGGTAATAATATTAGGTTTTATACCAACGGTACTACCTCAGTAAGAATGATGATTAACACTAGCGGTAACGTCGGTATCAATACAACTTCTCCTCAATCTCTTTTAAATGTAAATTTAGGAGCTGGCAATTCAACTTATGGAACTCCTGCTATCTGGGTTGGAGGTACAAGTAATTATGACAGCTTAACCCTTGGTATAAAAGGAGGGTACGATGCTTTTATTGCAACATATGGGAATGATCTTCATATTTATTCAGGCAACTGGAAAAGCACAGCAACTGCTACAGAGAATCATAACATTCATTTTTACACATCTCAAAATGGTTCTACCAACTGGAATACTGCTAAAATGTTTCTTCAATATGATGGAAACTTTGGTGTGGGCACAACCTCTCCATCAGCGAGAATTCAGGCATACAAAGACGGAGGTAACGGATCTGGGGGACTTGGTGATTTTGGGGTGGTTGTAACATCAACATCATCTTCTGGTACTTATCAGGCAACCATAGGAGCAATGAATATTCAAGCTGGTGGATATGCAAATTTAAATCTTGGGGATTCCGATGGGATAAGTGGAACAAGATATTTTTGGCATATTAGTAAGAGATTACCCTCTGCTACTGAATTAGGATCAGGAGGTAGAAATCTTTCCTATTACTGGTATGATGGAAGTGGCTTTACTGTTAAGTTTGCTTTTGGCACTGGAGGATCTTTTTATGCGGCATCAGATGTTGTTGCTTATGCATCATCCGATATTAGATTAAAAGAGAATATGGTTAAAATAGATTCTGCCTTAAATAAAATATCTCAGCTTAATGGGTATTCTTTTACATGGAATGACAAACAAAGTACATATACCCCTGGCAAAAAAGATTTGGGGGTGAGCGCGCAAGAAGTTGAAAATATATTTCCTGAAATAGTTAAAGATAGGGAAAATGGAACCAAAGGAGTTATGTACGATAAATTAGTTCCGGTTCTTATCGAAGCAATCAAAGAACAACAGACACAAATTGAAGATTTAAAGAAGGCTCTTTTTAATGTTATTGATAATCAATCATAACTTTCCCTTTCTTTTTTACTCTGATATATAACTATAATAAACTAGTGTAAATGTCGGGATATAAAATCACGAACTCAGATGGTGTTGTCATAGTAGCTAATGGAAAAGGTATCACCGTTCCTGTTGTTGATTCTATTAATAATGCTTCCAATTCAATGCCTGAGGGTACTATCCTCTATTCTTCTGCAACCAAGCAGATTTATAGATTTGACGGTACTGCCTGGCTGATAGCGGCAGGTTCTTCTGGTACAGCTGGTTCTTCTGGATCGTCAGGTTCTTCCGGATCTACAGGTACATCGGGTTCATCCGGTACTGTTGGATCTTCTGGGTCATCAGGTTCTTCTGGAACTTCAGGAACTAGGGGATCTTCTGGATCTTCGGGGACTGCGGGAACTGCAGGAACATCAGGTTCTTCCGGATCATCAGGTACAACTGGCTCTTCTGGATCGTCGGGTACAACTGGCTCTTCAGGTTCATCCGGATCTGGAGGAAGCAGTGGATCCTCAGGTTCTTCTGGTGCTAGTGGATCATCAGGATCTACTGGTACATCCGGCCAATCAGTACCTGGAGGTCTTTCAATTCAATACGGAGGAACCACATTAGATAATGCAAGTTGGGTTTCTCAACAAATATCTTATTCTGGTGCTAATTTAACTTCTAATTCAGGAACTCTTTATATTTCAGGAACAGACGGAAACGGTAATGCAATTCAAAATGGAAGCACCGCAACTCTCTTAGATCAATTAGTAGATGTTGCTACCAATGGTGCTTTAGGTCATGTACTCGTGATCTTTGAAAGAGCAGACCGCAGCAAAGCCAATTTTTATAGTTACACTGCATTCACAAAAAGAACACCGACTGGTAACACAGATGCTTCGATCAGTTCCCTAGTTTATCTAGGTGGATCTGCAACAAGCACGTTTACTGCTCCGTGTATCTCATTTGTTATTGTGGGTAGAACAGGTCAATTAGGTTCTTCAGGAACCTCAGGAAGTTCGGGATCCTCGGGTCAATCAGGAGCTGTCGGGTCATCAGGTAGTTCAGGATCAACCGGTACATCAGGCACAAGCGGTTCCGCCGGATCTAGTGGTATTGAAGGCGGGGGATTATTTACAGTAAGCACCTCAGGTTTTGATTACTTAATTAGTGGTTACTCTGGTTCTTTCCCAGCTTTAACATTGGTCAGAGGTCAACTCTATTACTTTAATGTCGCAGGGGTATCAGCATCACATCCTATTGCTCTAAGATTATCAAGCGGTAACACCGCTTCTGTACCAGGAACTACTAATAATGATCCGGTAAATGGAAAATTTAATACTAGCGTTCCTATAATTTATAGAGTGCCTTACGATGCTCCTAACAGCATAGTTTATCAGTGTATTGTTCATGGTAGCATGATTGCTACAATTAATATTGTAAATCAAAACGGCACATCGGGAACCTCAGGAACCTCAGGAACCTCAGGAACAAGCGGATCGAGTGGATCTTCCGGAACAAGCGGAACTTCAGGATCTTCAGGAACAAGCGGAACTTCAGGTTCTGCTGGTAGCTCTGGTCAAACCGGTGCTGCTGGTTCTGCCGGTTCTTCTGGATCAACGGGATCTTCTGGAACTTCAGGAACAAGTGGTTCTTCAGGAACAAGCGGAACTTCAGGTTCTGCTGGTAGCTCTGGTCAAACCGGTGCTGCTGGATCTTCTGGTTCTTCCGGAACAAGTGGAACTTCAGGAACTTCAGGATCTACTGGAACTTCTGGATCTTCAGGATCTACTGGTTCTTCTGGATCCTCAGGATCAACGGGATCTTCTGGAACTTCAGGAACAAGAGGTTCTTCAGGAACAAGCGGAACTTCAGGTTCTGCTGGTAGCTCCGGTCAAACTGGTGCTGCTGGTTCTTCTGGTTCTTCGGGAACAAGTGGAAGTTCTGGGGTCAGTGCAGTATACGCAGGTAGTAGTACAACCAGCATTAACCTTGGTTCTTTAGCGGTCGGAACTAACACAACACTGACTACATCTACAGGCCTTTCATATACAGTTTCGCAGGGTATAATTGTAGCATATGATATTAATAATTCTTTTACCGGTGATGTTGTATCTTATAATGCAAATACAGGTTCATTAACTTTAAAGGTATCTGCAATATATGGTTCAGGTACGTATGCTTCATGGACAACAAACTTAGAAGGAGCCGCAGGAGGTTCCGGATCTAGTGGTAGTTCTGGATCCTCCGGACAAACAGGGGCAGCTGGTTCTTCTGGATCTTCTGGACAAACCGGAGGTGCAGGTTCTTCTGGAAGCTCGGGATCCTCTGGGCAAACGGGAGGCGCAGGTTCGTCTGGTAGTTCTGGGTCTTCTGGACAAACCGGGGGTACGGGTTCTTCTGGTAGTTCTGGGTCTTCTGGACAAACCGGGGGTACAGGTTCTTCTGGTAGTTCTGGCTCATCTGGACAAAATGGAGGAGCGGGATCATCAGGATCATCAGGATCTTCTGGACAAACGGGGGGTGCAGGTTCATCGGGTTCGTCTGGATCCTCCGGGGTATCTCCAACGTTAACAGACACGTTAGCAACAGTAACCGCTAGAGGTGCATCAACTACAGCAGCAATAACTATTTCAAAAGAAGCTTTAGCTTATGGGGGTACTACTCAATCATTTTTAATAGACGGAGCAGGGGGTAATGCAGCTCTTACTATTAACGCAGCATCTGCTTATGCTTATTTAAACTTTGCCCAAACCGGTGCAACAAAATGGGAAATAGGAGCTGAAGGTGCTACAACAAATAAAGGAAGTTTATATTTTAATCATAATATACAATCAGGCTCTGCGGGTGCTGCATTATATCTTAAAAAATCTAATGGCTATGTTGGTATATTAAATATAGATCCCCAAGTTCCTTTACATGTAACGGGTGCAGGTACGTTTACTGGTAATATAAATGCTGCAAACTTTAGTGGTACAAGTAGTGGTACAAATACAGGTGATCAAACTAATATCAGTGGTAATGCAGGAACGGCAACAACATTCTCCACCACGAGAACCAATTATAAAGGAGTAACAGATGGAGCAGTAGCAGGCCAATTGATGTGGAAGAACTATGGAAATCTTCATACCCTATTTGATGCCTCTGCAGCCACATCTCCGAGCGGTGGAGCAATAAGTAGACATACCCCAGATTATCCAGTTAGTGTAGCGGATGGGGGTAACTCATGGGGTGTTAATATAAATTTAATGGGGTGGAATGGTTCTAATACCTATGGTGTAAAAGTAGATTGGTCCAGATATTCAGAAAGTGCTGGTTTAGCAACCCAAGTAGTTACTATACAAGATACTGCGCCTTCAGCTTCTAACGGTAAGTTGTGGTGGGAAAGTGATACTGGTAGGCTAAAAGTTTATTACGGCACAGCCTCTGCTTGGGTAGACGCCCAGCCGATTCCAGATACTTCCCTTTATTATCCTAAGGCAGGAGGTACAATTAATGGAGATGTGTCAATTCAGCTAACCCTTAATGTGGTTGGAAATACCCTTGTCCAAGGGAATATTAGTTCATTTGGCGATATAATAGCTTATAGTAGTTCTGATATTAAATTAAAAGATAACATTAGAGTTATTGAATCCCCGCTTGAAAAAATATCTAAAATAAATGGAGTCTCATTTAACTGGAACGATAAGCAATCAGTGTATGAAGTAGGTAAAAAAGATTACGGGGTAATTGCTCAGGAGGTTGAAGAGGTGCTACCTGAACTTGTGACTACAAGGGAAAATGGATATAAAGCAGTACGCTATGAAAAAATAGTATCATTGCTTATTGAATCAACCAAAGCACAGCAAGCTCAGATAGAAGATCTTAAGAATGAAGTAAATAAATTAACAGAAAAACTTAATAATTCGTAAGATGGTATCATTAATATTAAAAGGACTTTAGCTATGGCATTTTCATTTCCAGCATCACCAACTACGGGAACTCAGTTTATTGCTCCTACTGGAATCATATACGTTTGGGACGGAACCTGGACAACGTCAGGGGCTACTCAAACAACTAATCCATTTGGTAGTAGCTTTTTATATAGAACCATTTATACAAAAGGTTATATGAGTGGAGGGTATAAAAGCAGTGCTCCCTGGAGGAATGTTAATAAAACTATTCATTCCACAGACATGACAACCAACTTGGGTGATCTGTTAGTTTATCAGAGTAGTTACATTGGAGGAGGATTTAGTGATTATAGAACTTACGTTTATCCTAGTACTGGAGCTGTTCAGGGCTCGGGTACAATAGTAGAATCTATGAGTATGTCAACCGAAACAATGTCTTCATTAGATTCTGCTAGATATTTAAAAACTTCACGTACTGACTGTGAAGCATTATTGACTCCTTCTTTAACCGCTGCATATATCGTCGGGGGAGGATCATCGGCGGTTGATAGACATAACTATACAACCGATATCATGCTCAATTCGGGAACAGCTCCAGCATCTCCTTTAAGTGGAGGTACAGCTGGGGGACTTGGCTCGCTATTTGGTCAATTTAAAGCTTGGATTTCTCAAGGTGCAGGTTCTTCATTTACATGGGCTACGGAAACTTGGGCTACTGGGGGGATGAGTTGGTCATCCGATGGACAGCCAAAAGGTTTATCTAGCAAGCATGGCCACGGATATGGGGGTAGTGGTTCATATGCAGGATCAGTAAACCTAAGTAAGTTTAGTGAATCAACTGGAACAAATCTTGCAACTGTTGCTAGAAATAAAACTAATGGAGAAGAAAACTTTGAGATTGGACAGAACTGGGGGTATATGCTTGGTGCATATGATGGTGCTGCTCAAAATAATGATACTGCTAGACTTAACTATTTAACCGATGTCTGGACAGCTTTAGGTAGCGACGCTCAACCAAAGGGTCACGATGGTGCATCCTCTGGTTGTTGCGCATCAGGATCAGCAGCGTTTATTGGTTATTAAATTAGTATGATGTATTTATAATTAAGTTAAAACAAAATGAAATATTTTATTATAAGATTTTATAGAGAAATTCCTAATATTATAGGTATGACCTCTTTAATTTTTTTAGACTCCTATGGTGTATTCTCAGCTACTCCGGAAGCAGAAGCTGAATTAGACGAACTTAATCTTAGCATGGAAGAAATTTCGGAAGATGAAGCTTGGATCGGAATCAGGTTTTATGCCATCTCTAGGGATTATCGTAAAGCATATTCTGCTGTGGAAGGATTAGAGCCCGATGAAGAAGGTGGTTCTAAAACTAAAGTATACCATACTGAGCATACTAAAGAGGTTACTCTTAGCTTAATGAAAAAGATTACTAAGCGTAGGATCGTCGATGAGTTTAACAGAAGAGAGGATCAGACCAATAAAGATTCTGTTTTAGCTTCTGTTGATGCTTGTACCTCTATTTGGGATATTAATATTCTAAGAGAAAATTTGCTTGGCGTAGAAATGCCGATATATCAAGCTGTTGATATGGGACTATTTAATGAAAACGGTTTACGCAAGGTACCCGTAGATTATAGCAAAGGATTTTAATTAAACACACAAAAAAAAACGTATGAAAACAGTGAAAATGCTATCGCTAATGTTAGCAGCTTTGCTCGTTACTACATTGTCATTTGGTCAATACAGTAACAGCGCAATCAAACAGGGATCTGAGCAAACCCTTAAATCTCAGGACACAGCTAAGAATGAGTTACAAGAAATCATTGTAACCGCTAAAAAAGTTCCATTGATGACCAAAGTAGGACCTTATGGTCAACCTCTTTGGACAACAATGAGAATGTTTGCCTCCACAAGGGTTTATGTAATGAACCCTCCAGGTACAGCCATGTATGAGAAGTGGTTTGATATTAGACAAAGAAGAAACGGACCAGCACAAATCAGAATGAGAGATGAATTCACATTTGGTTTAGGTAAGAGATTACAATTGGATTTATATTCTCACACAGTTTATGATGGTGAAAATGGTGACAAGGAATTTAAATGGAGAGGATTTTCTTGGGAGTTTAGATACGCTCTAGCTGATTGGGGTAAGCTATGGGGTAATCCAACTCTTTATTATGAAATGAAAATGCTTGATGGCCGTTGGGGGATTGAACCTAAACTACTATTAGGTGATAGAATCGGTAAAAGTGGCATCTGGGGTTTCAATGCAATCTATGAAGGTAACTTAGCTGGAGCCAAAGAAGAACAAGAAAGAGAATACGCATACACCGCTTCGTATGGTAATATTATCAACAATGATTTAACATTAGGGGTGTCACACATGTTTAGATATAACGATTATGAGGGAGGTTTTCAAGAATGGTATCTTGGACCACTTGTACAATATCGTTTCAACAACAAAGCATATTTAAACATTGAGCATATGCCGGGTCTTAATCAAGATGCTAAACAATCTAGAACCACAATTATATTCGCATGGAGATTTTAATCAAAGGGCAAGAGTTCCTTGTCTATTTAATATTGATTATGTTCGTAACAGGTATTCTTAAAGAAAGAGGATATCTTATGGATATTTTCAGTTTGCTGGAACAAAAAGTTAAGTCAAAAAAGATGGTGGTATTTCTAGTATCACTATTCGGTGGTATTCTACCCATTCCTGGGCGTGTTGCTTTATCAGCATCTATGTTAAATAGTATTGCCCCAGTTGATAATAAAAAGCGTAAGAAGTTTGGTATTATTGATTACTTAGCGACCCATCATTATTATTTATGGTCACCGTTAGAAAAAACTGTAATTATTCCAATGGCAGTACTTGGCTTAACGTATGCTAAATTCATGGCTTATATCTGGCCACTTCTTTTAATCACCGGTTTGTACATTACCTATTACATTTTATCTCTAGACGATGATGAAATTGACATTGAGATTAAAGAGGGTCCAATTAATTGGAAAAACATTTTTTATATCGTTCTACCTTTTTTAGGAACAATATTGATAAGTTGTTTTACCAATTATTATTTCATTGCATTTGCTTGTTTCACTTCTTATTTGGTTGCATATTCGAAATCGTGGAATAAATTGTTTGACTATATTAATTGGGAATTAATCTGGATTGTGGCAGTTATAATTATCCTTGGTAATTTGGCTGGTAGTTATTATCCGATAATGGAAAATTACATTAAACAATATAGCACACCTTCTGGTATATTATTTGTTTCAATGTTAGGATTCTTAGCATCGTTCCTTTTAGGATCATCAGCAAAGTACGCAGGTATTGTTAGTCTATTAACTAGTGTGTTCGGTATGCAGTATTTTGTTTTATTCTTCACATTAGAATATTCAGCATATCTAATATCGCCAGCACATAAATGCTTACCAATAGGTCAAAAATATTTTCATACTGGGTTCATGACTTATTTAAAAGCATTGATAATTTGGATATCTATTATGATAACCTATGCTCTATTAACTATTTTGTAAAATATTAATCAAAAGAATATGGAAAAACAAGACATTTTAAAACTGGTAGAAAGTCACGGAGGATGGAGTATGAGCGATTTTCAGAGTCGGTATTTTGTAGTAAACTCACAAGTTACTGACTATCGTAGAGTTAGACAGGCTTTGCTAGAAATCGAAACTCGTATTTCTGCTAAGAAACAAATTGTTCGTGATTGTAAAAGATCAGAAATTAAACTAAAAATTAAAGAAAGAGATTTTACTATTGAGCTCGGTGATCTTGAAAAAGAACTTATTCTTTTAGATATTGATCAACTCCAATATGACATTTCTGTATACTCAAAAAAACTAAGAGTTGTAGAAGAGGAGCTTGACGGATTCGTAAAGCTTGTTCTGGAGATTGTTCCTACCCTTGCAGATCTTGAGACATATAAAGAACATAATGAAGAGCTTGAAAGGGAATACTGGATTTATCGTATGGCAAAACAGGCTAGTGTAGATATGGTAACTACTGGAAGAATTGGTGCTGGTAACTTAGATTCGATTGCTATGATGGCACCACAGGATCAAGCTCTTACTATTGGTTCTGCTTTATTGAACTCAAAGAAGCTTACTTCAGGTATTAATAGAATTGAAGAAGCTCTTGATACTAACAGCAATCTCCTTGGTAGCAACTTTCCGGGATTGTTTGACAAAGGCGATCTTATTGGACTGATGTCTAACAAAAAGGAAAAAACTGATGGCGAAGATATTTAGTCTACCAATCAATCCTAAGTTATCTGAAACGCAGTTCTTAGAGTTTGTAGACTTTTGCATTACTTATAAAGACTACATTTCAGATTTGTATTTTACGTGCAGGGTTGCTCCGTTTACTCAGGATGCAATGGGCGATGTTTTTGTTTCAGCAGACGATCCTCAGTACATGATTGATGTAGCACTACATATTCAGGAAAGAACAGGAATTACAGCTTCAGCAACTTTTAATAACATTTCGATTAGACCAACCCAGGAGAATCTAGATCTTTGGATTGAGTCATTTAAACCTTTATATGCTAAAGGTATTCGCCTGTGTACTTTACCTTTTAATCATTGGCTTTTAACTGGTCAGATCCAAAAGGAGTTTCCAGAATTAGAAGTTAGAGCTTCTATTCTAATGGACACAAAAACGCCAACAGATGCTTACAATGTGGTAACAAGCGGTTTTCATTCTGTGTGTATCGATCGAGCTTTAATGAGAGATCAGGATGCAATAAGAAGTATAGTTAAGATAAAACGTAAAAATCCTTTTAAACTTGTTTTATTAGCTAATGAGGGATGCCTGGGTAAGTGTCCGGTAATGTCTGAGCATTACCATTATAACAATACCAGAACAACAGATAGTCAGTATTTTAATAATCCAATCAGTAGGGTATCTTGTCCTAAATGGGATGTTACTAATAAAGCTGTTGTATTAAAGACTGCAGATATTCCTGCTTGGAAAGAAGACTGGGATGAATTTCTTGATATGGGTGTAGATATCTTTAAAATGCATGGCAGAGAAAATGTCAAAAAGATATATGAGTCTATGGAGATTATCCGGAACTATGCGGGCGGAAAGACTATGCTTTATGACATAGATCTTAAGATCGGTGAAGATGATGCTAGTAAGTGGAGAAGAATTATTAAGACCTGTAAGTTTGAATGTTGGAGTTGTAATTTTTGCGATAGAATAGCTGGAGGTGAGTTAAATAACAAAGCTGTCAGTGTTGCAAATGCTTTGGTTACTAGTGTTAATTCAAACTTTGAAACATCGGTGTCTGGACTATCCAGTCCCAGAATTGATAAGTTGTTAAACGAGCTTGGTAAAATCTCAACAACATACTTAGAAGTTGGATGTCTTAGTGGTAGGACTTTCTCTAGTACTATTGCGGGTAATAACCTCAATGCCTATGCTGTAGATAACTGGAAAGAGGGGGTAGCTGCAGAGAACGGATCCATCAATATAACCGTCACCAGAGATGATTTTGTTCAGAACATTCTACCTTATAAGGGGGAGAATAAAATTAAGGTCTTTAATTGTGACTTTATTGATGTAGATAAGACTAATATTAAAGATGTAGATCTATTTCTTTATGATGGGGATCATTCATTCGAAAGTACCAAACTAGCTGTGGAATACTTTGCTGACACCTTTGCAGAAGAGTGCATTCTAATCTTTGATGATGCTAATTGGGATGGTGTGGTAAACGGGGCTATCGCAGGAATTCAGAAAGCTGGTCTAACTATTCAGTATGAGAAAAAAATGCTAAATGAGATAGAGGATGAGAGGATGTGGTGGAATGGATTATATATAGTGATAGTTAAAAAATAAAATCTTTGTCCCCAGAATAATTTGAAACAATCCACACAAAAAATCTAAAATAAATAACATTAAAAAGAATATGGTAAAGACAAAATTAAAACTAATCGAAATTTCAGGTCTCTCTGAAGAAATTCATGGATTACAAGATCGTCAAACTGGTGAGAAGGTACAAAACGGTTTACTTGATGAGAAGTTAAGTTTAGTCCAAAAATACTGGTTGACCGATTTGGGAAAGAAAACCAAAGAGGTAGTTGACGAGGTTGAGCCTTTAAGAAACGAGGTAATCTCTAAATACGGAACAACTACACCAGACGGAGGAATTGGAATCTCTGCTATCATTGAAGAAAAGAACGAGGAAGGTGTGGTTGTCTCAAGAACACCAAATCCAAATTGGGATTTATTCAACAAAGAATATTCGGATCTAATGGCACAAGAAAGAGACATTGAGCATCAGGAATTTGCGTTAAATGACTTTACTGACGTTAAATCTGAAAACAGATACGCAATTTTCCAGACCCTATTGAAGCCTTAATCCGTCCTAAGAAATACCTAAAAGTCTTGCAGAAATGCAAGGCTTTTTTTGTGCGATATGGATCCTTTGACATAGGGATATATAAATCAAAAGAATAGCACTTAATGTCAGGGTACAAAGTTTCCAACACCGATGGTATAATAATGGTTTCAGATGGCAAGGGTTTAAGTATTCCTGTTGTTAATGGAATAGAAAACGCTTCAGGTTCTGTCCCTGCAGGTTCTATCATTTACGATACATCAACACAACAGATCTATAGATATAATGGATCGGCCTGGTTAAGTGCTGCCGGATCATCAGGTACTTCGGGTTCTTCAGGAAACACAGGAACTGCGGGTACTTCAGGTACTGCTGGTTCTACGGGTACTTCGGGTACCGCTGGAACTGGGGGTTCTTCTGGAACTAGTGGAACCTCGGGAAGTTCAGGATCTGGGGGGACATCAGGGAGCTCAGGTTCATCAGGAAATACGGGATCTTCTGGAACATCAGGGTCTACTGGATCCTCTGGTAGCACAGGTACTTCTGGTACCTCTGGTTCATCAGGTAGTTCGGGATCATCTGGATCTAGCGGAGCAAATGGATCATCAGGATCATCAGGATCAACCGGTACCTCTGGATCATCAGGGGTTAGCGTTCCTGGGGGTTTTAGTATCCAATACGGTGCTACAAATCTTAATTCAACTACATATACAAGCGGGCAAATATCGTACAGCAGCGCGAGTCTAATAACAAATAACGGGGATCTGATAATATCAGGTACCGATGGAAATTCCAATGTCATTCAGAATGGTACAAGTGCAACTGTACTTGATAGTTTGATTGCTGCAGTTACGGCAGGAGGAACTACAATTCTGAGAATTTTTGAAGCAGGGGATTCTTCCAAGAGCAACTATTACACATTTTCTTCTTTTGCTAAGAGAACCACTCCAACAAATACTGATGCTATTTTTAATACCCTAACCTATATTGGTGGGTCGGGAACAACCACATTCTCCAAGCCCTGCATATCGATTGATGTTGCAGGATCCAGAGGAACGTCAGGAACATCAGGAAGTTCCGGGTCAACAGGAACCTCAGGAACCTCAGGTTCTTCTGGAAGTAGTGGATCTAGCGGGCAAAGTGGTGCAGCGGGTAGTTCAGGGTCCAGCGGATCTTCAGGAAGTTCTGGGTCAACAGGAACATCGGGTTCCTCTGGTAGCTCCGGATCTTCTGGACAAAGCGGTGCAGCAGGTAGTTCGGGGTCCAGTGGATCCTCTGGTCAGTCAGGAGCTGCTGGTTCCTCTGGTAGTTCGGGATCGTCTGGGCAATCGGGAGCAGTAGGATCTAGTGGAACATCAGGATCATCCGGGAGTTCTGGCACTAGAGGTTCCTCCGGTAGCTCTGGATCTTCTGGACAAACTGGGGGAGCTGGATCTTCTGGATCTTCGGGATCAAGCGGACAAACAGGAGCTGTCGGGTCTAGTGGATCGTCAGGATCTTCTGGTCAGAGCGGTGCAGCAGGTTCTTCTGGATCTTCTGGTCAGAGCGGTGCAGCGGGTTCTTCTGGATCTTCTGGTCAAACCGGCGGTGCAGGTTCTTCTGGGTCGAGTGGGTCTTCTGGACAAACAGGAGGTGCTGGATCTTCTGGTACATCCGGAACATCTCCGGCTGCAGCTTTATCAACGGATATTGATTCCGAACAAACTATTGGGGGTAAAGTTTATTATTTTAATAATGGTGCTGGAAGAATAAATTTAGATCCAAGATGGAATGAAAGTGGATATGATGCTGGTTTAGGATGTCTGCACTTATGGTCCTGGACAGCTGCTGGAGTGGCTTATGGTAGAGCGGGTATAGCATTTTATAGTGATACTGCATATCAATATTTAACCACAAAAAGTAACACAACAGGACTTTATGTAAATAATAGCTTAATATTAACCGCTAGTAACTATAATTCCTACGCACCTACCTTAACAGGAACAGGAGCAAGCGGCAGTTGGGGAATTAATGTTACGGGTAGTGCAGGTAGTACAAGTTATTTAAGTACATTAGGTAGCTATGTTCAGAATGCATCTACAGCCGCAACTTCTCTTTTTTTAGGAATAACATCTTCTTTTGTATCAAGTGCAGAAGGTTGGCCGGACTATGGTTCTTTAATGACAGTTATGACCTATTCGGGAGGGGGAGGTACACTTCAGCTATACACCCCTTATTCTACAATTTATGGTGGTTCAAGATTAAGATATAGGTCATCAGATTACAACACAGGAACTTGGACAGGTTTTAAGTCTTTATTAAACGATATTGCTGATCCGTACGCTTATAATATGAATCAGTATGTAAGAACCACCGATAGTCCATCATTTAGTGGTTTAAGGGTAAACAGTAATACAACAACAGGTACAACTGCAGGTGTCGTAAATTTAGGAACAACAGCTGACCCATCAGATATAGCTAACACAAGTATAGTTGGCTTAACGTGGGGATTAAGAGGAGATAGTCAGCCATATTATATGGTACGTTCTAATAAAATGACCTATGGAGGATATACTTACAACAGATTAGATTTATCCTGGCATACTGGTATTGTAATAGGTGCAGCTACCACATATGGCGGAATTAGATTTTGGAATAACTCAACTAATATTGGTTCTTTAATAGCATCTATTGGTGATGGAGATAATAATATGAGAAGCACAGCTGATATAATAGCTTATGCTTCCGATAAACGTTTAAAGGAAAACATTACTAATATTCCAAATGCTTTAGATAAAATCAAACAAATAAATGGGGTTTACTTTGATTGGAAAGATAAAACTAAAGAACTAGGATTTAACCCATCGCAAAAGAATGATGTGGGAGTTATAGCTCAAGAAATTCAAGCTATATTACCTGAGGTAGTAACATTAGCACCATTTGACTATGAATTAGGAAAATCAAAATCCGGTGAAAACTATTTGACAGTTAAATACGATAAATTAGCACCTCTATTTATAGAAGCAATCAAAGAACTAAACCAAAAAGTAGAAGACCAACAAAAGATCATCAACGATCTACTCAGAAGATAAACCCCTTCCTTTATTTAGTGATATATAAAAAGAATATAAAACTAAATTATGGCAGTAAAGATCACAACCAATATCGGAACAGATCTCGGTATTACAAATGAGGCCTACGTAAGAATAGCAGATTACAATCTTTCTAAAAACGGAGGTGGAGCAAATTTCAGACTTGAAATTTTTCAATCCCAAGAAGATGCATCTTCATCAGCAGGACCAATGACCACCGGAAGAGTAGCTAGAAATCAACAAATAGGTGAAACCCTTTATGTTTCTTTTTGGAAAACTATCGAGACCGAAGTTACTAAGACCCGACCAGTAATGGCAATGGGAACATCAGGTTCTTCTGGTTCTGAACCAACGATGGAGGAATACCAAGAAACTGTTATCACATCTGAAGTAGATTTCTCAGCAGCGGAAGCAACCAATATTTTTGCATTTGGTTACTCTGAATTAAAGAAAAAATTAAAAACTTTATTTGGAGATTCAAACGTGGTTGATTGCTAATTTTTAAATAACAATATTAAGAGGGAATGTCAGGTTATAAAATAACGAACACCGATGGGATTATACTAAGCGCTGATAACAAAGGTGCAGTTATACCTAGTACAACCTCTATTAGTAATGCCTCTACAAACGTCCCAGAAGGCAGTATCATCTATGCAATTGATACCAAACAGATCTACAGATTTAATGGTACCAATTGGCTAATTGCAGCTGGAACGTCAGGAACAGCAGGAGCAAACGGAAACAGTGGATCTTCTGGGACATCAGGTTCTTCTGGATCCTCTGGAACCTCGGGTTCTTCGGGAACTTCGGGTTCTTCAGGATCTTCCGGATCTACTGGTACTTCTGGTTCGTCTGGATCCAGCGGAGCTAGTGGTTCTTCGGGATCTTCCGGATCTACAGGAACCTCTGGATCCTCCGGATCTTCCGGATCTACAGGAACCTCTGGATCCTCCGGATCAACTGGATCTTCGGGAAGTTCGGGATCTTCCGGATCAACTGGAACTTCTGGTTCTTCGGGAAGTTCAGGAAGTTCAGGAGCAGCTATCCCTGGGGGATTTTCAATTTTGTATTCAGGAACTAATCTAAGTTCAACTACGTATACAGCTGGACAAATATCTTATTCATCTGCAAGTTTAACTACTAATAGCGGGGATTTAAGAATATCGGGTACCGACGGAAACAGTGTAGTTATACAAAACGGATCTACCGCTACTGTTTTAGATAGACTTATCACCGTTGCTGGTACAGGTTCGGCTGGACACACTCTAAGAATTTTCGAAAGAGGTAATTCTGCTAAGGTAAATTTCTATTCATACACAACTTTTACTAAGAGAACAACCCCAACCAACACTGATGCTATTTTCAGTTCCTTAACTTATTTAGGTGGATCCGGTGAAAGCACGTTTACCAATCCAACCATTGCACTTGAAATAGCAGGTGCTGCAGGATCTAGTGGATCATCTGGATCTAGTGGACAATCAGGCGCTGCTGGTTCAAGTGGATCTTCAGGTTCTTCTGGTAGTACAGGATCGTCAGGTTCTTCTGGACAAACCGGAGGTGCGGGTTCGTCTGGTAGTTCTGGATCCTCTGGTCAAAGTGGAGCAGCAGGTAGCTCTGGATCATCTGGTCAAACAGGGGGTACAGGTTCATCAGGTAGTTCGGGATCTAGTGGTCAATCTGGTGCTGCGGGTAGTTCAGGTAGTTCAGGTTCTTCCGGACAAACTGGTGGTTCAGGATCCTCTGGTAGTTCAGGATCATCTGGACAAACAGGAGGGGCAGGTTCATCAGGTAGTTCAGGATCTAGTGGTCAAACTGGAGGTGCAGGATCCAGCGGTACTTCTGGGACATCTCCAAGTGCAGCAGCGTACGTAGCTAAAGCTGGAGATACAATGACTGGTAATCTTACTATTAATTCGAGCGGAGCTTATCCATTAAGAATTTCATCAACACAAAGATATCAACTGCAGGTATTAAACTCTAACAATACTGTAAATTCCGGATATGGATGGTGGTGGTTTACTGATACCAATTTTAATATGGGATTCCATGCAGATGGCGCAGCAGACAGATTCACATTAACAAGAGATGGAAATTTAACAATAACAGGGACTATAGGGGCTTCTAATTTTAGTGGAACTTCAAGTGGTACAAATACCGGTGATCAATCAAGTGTTAGTGGTAATGCAGGGAGTGTGACCCATAATGCAAGTAGAACAGATAGCACCTCTTATAATGTTGGATGGTTCACAGGAGCAAGTTCACCAGCTTATTCTTGTAATGCCGTACAAATCCAATCTAGCACAGGAACGTTAGCTGCAACTAATCTTACGGGAACATTAAAACAAAGATATAGTTCGACCGGTACACGCATGCATAATCCTCCCGGGGGCACCCTCACGACTATAGCATCTTCGCAAACCGGGGCATTAACTATCACAATGCCTAAAATGCCGGATGTGATGATGAGCTTTTGGGTTGATGTTTATGACTATGCAGCTAATACTACTTTTTCTGTCTTTGTCTCTGGCTATCCATATTCATCTGCTGGTATATGGAGTAATACCAGTGCTATGATACTTGGTGCAGTCAGCAGACAATTCACGGTTAGATTTGGGGGATCAGCAGATAATACAAAATCAATAGTTTATATAGGGGAGACTGGTACAGTATGGAATTATCCACAGGTTCAGGTTCGTGATGTTCTAATAGGTTATAATGCATTAACAGCAAACGTTGATGGAATAGATTGGGCTATAAGTTATTCGACCTCTTTATTAAACGTGTCAGTTTCAAGAACTGATGTTTTACCCTATGCTTCTAATGCAAACACCCTTGGTGGTTATTCTGCATCGGGAACTGTTGGGGCAAATACTGTTGTAATAAGAGATGCTAATGGTTACATATACGCAAATTATATTAACTCGAATGTTTCTGAAACAGAGAACCCAACTATAAACTCATTCTATACAAGTAACGGAGATGGTTGGTTAAGAAAATCTTCAGTAGCTCATGTCAAGTCCCAATTGGGTCTAGGAACTATGGCTTACGCAGCAACATCATCGTACGTTGCTAAGTCTGGTGACACGATGACAAGTACCCTAACCATGAGTATAGGATCTGGATCGGGTAATTCAGGAACAAACGGGATTTACATATCACAAGCTGTTCTTGATAACACACATCAGTATGCACTTTATATGTACGAGAATGGGGGTCAGGCAACAGGATACCAGGACATCGCTTGGTATAACGGTAACCAGTCATACTTTAAGGCGAGAATGTATACCCAGGTAGGAGGCGGTTATGCAAACACTAGATTTATTCTTGATGTTGCAGATAATGCAAGAACCCTTGCAACTAGACTTTATTTTGATAATGGATCCGCTTATTTCAGTGGTGATGTTGTAGCATATTCATCCGATAAGAGATTAAAAGAAAATGTAATACCAATAGGAGATTCTTTGAATAAGATCAAACAAATATCAGGAGTATATTTTGACTGGAAGGACAAGGTAGAAGGAACTGATTTTGTACCTGCACAAAAGCATGACGTTGGGGTTATTGCCCAGGACGTTCAAAAGATTCTTCCAGAGGTTGTTACTCTAGCCCCCTTTGATACAGATTCTTATGGAAAGTCTAAATCTGGTGAAAATTACCTCACAGTCAAATACGATAAATTAGTACCTCTACTTATCGAAGCTGTCAAAGAACAACAGACTCAAATCGAGTCCCAAAAATCACAAAACGAAGAATTAATCAAACGTATCGAGACATTAGAATCTATCCTACAAAACAAAGGTATATAAGAGAATAGTTAAGTGTTTTAATGTCGGGATATAAAATTACCAATTCAGATGGCGTCGTTCTAGTTACCACCGGTAAAGGTGTTAGCATACCCACGATTGATGCTATTCAGAATGCCTCCACTTCGGTTCCTACCGGAACAATCATTTACAGTCTAGCAGATGGTAACATCTATCGATATAATGGAACATCATGGTTAGTTTCCGCAGGCACTTCCGGATCTGCTGGATCCTCTGGACAATCGGGAACATCAGGTACTGCTGGTTCTTCAGGAAGCGCAGGTACAAGTGGAACATCAGGTTCTGCAGGAGCAACCGGATCATCCGGTTCTGCAGGATCATCGGGTTCTACCGGATCCTCAGGATCATCAGGTTCTTCGGGAACGACAGGAACCGCCGGATCTTCTGGGGTTTCGGGAACATCAGGAACTGCCGGCAGTGCAGGATCTTCGGGTAGTTCAGGATCTGCAGGTTCAACCGGTACATCAGGAAGTTCGGGGACTGGAGGATCTTCTGGATCTTCGGGAGCAACAGTTCCTGGAGGATTTTCAATTCAATATTCAGGAACAACCTTAAGCGGATCTGGATACGAAACAATGAAAATTGTTTACACTAGTGAAAGTTTAATTACATCAGGAGGAACACTTTTCATATCAGGAAATGATGGAAATAATAACGTTATTCAAAATGGTACAAGTGCTACTGTTCTAGATAAATTAATTGCTAGAGCAGGAACAGGAAGTACTGGACATATACTAAGAATTTTTGAAAGGGATGATTCAACCAAGGTTAACTTTTATACCTACACCTCTTTCAATCAAAGACTATCTCCGACTAACACAGATGCTAATTTTGTTGGTCTTACTTACATAGGTGGAACCGGAAATTCAACATTTAGTAAACCTTGTCTTGGTTTAGAAATAGTTGGTGCCAATGGAACATCAGGAGTAGCTGGTTCTTCGGGATCTTCAGGTTCGGCAGGACAATCTGGTTCTTCTGGATCTTCTGGACAATCAGGATCTGCGGGTACCTCAGGAAATGGCACATCGGGTACATCCGGAATTTCAACTATCAATGCAAGAGGAGTTAGTAGGTTTACCGCCACTGCAAGTCAGACAACATTCAGTGTTAATTATACGGTTGGTCAGGTCGATGTTTATTATAACGGATCTAAGTTAGATGATGCAGAATTTACTGCATCCAACGGAACGAGTGTTGTTCTGAATACCGGACTTCCTGCAGGATCAATAGTTAATATTATTGCTTGGAGTACTGGTGGTGGAATCGGACTTGGATCAATTAGTGCAACTGCACCCGTTACATATAGTGCTCAGACTGGTGTGATTGCTATGCCTCAAGCAGGTAACGGAACCTCTGGTTTTTTAAGTTCTACCGATTGGATTGCATTTAGTCAGAATGCAGTAGCTGGTACATCAGGAAGCTCTGGAACATCAGGAAGTAGCGGTAGCTCTGGATCAACAGGAACCTCTGGAACTAGTGGAAGCTCTGGTTCAAGTGGATCATCAGGAGTTAACGGCTCATCTGGTTCTAGTGGAAGTACCGGATCTTCGGGATCTTCAGGATCGAGCGGATCAACCGGGTCCTCTGGTAGTACCGGGTCGTCAGGATCGAGCGGATCAACTGGAACATCAGGTAGCTCTGGTTCATCAGGAAGTTCAGGATCTACAGGATCATCTGGAACATCTGGTGCAGGAACTATAAGCGGAACAACAAATTATGTAGCAAAATTTACAAATTCTACAACTGTAGGAAATAGTCAGATATTTGACAACGGAACTAATGTCGGGGTCGGAAATACCAACACCTCATATAAATTCGACGTAAGCGGTACTGGAAGATTTACTGATGCATTGGTTGTAAGAAATACATCATCAACACCAAGTATTTGGTCTGGGCAATTTGGTGGTGCTATTAGTATATTAGGAGATAATACAACCTCCACAAGATACATTGACCTAAGCATCGTAGATAGTACAGGTGCTTTAGCAACTCAGGGAATTAGAATATTAAACAGCGGAAGTGTTGGGATTGGGTATTCTTCCCCAGTATATCAATTACACGTTTTAGGTACAATAGGATTAAGAGCAAATAGTCAAAATTTTCAAGCAATAAAAGGTACTGGTTGGGGTTATAGTCCAGGCTCTTACAAGGTAGTTATGATTGGCGATAGTGATACCGCTAATTTCACCACAGTATCGATAGGATATGATCCCTCTGGGAACGCAAATGGTGCTTTCAACGGTAATGGAATAGAAGTTTTATTTAGAAATGGTGCTTCTTTTGCAACCCCTAATGCTGCAAATACCTCTTTTAATTTAAATACCCTGGTTTTAAAAGACGGTAGAGTTGGATTTGGTACAGATTCTCCTGGAACAAAAATAGACGTTAATGGAGATGGTAGATTTGTCGGAAATCTTACTATAGGTAGTGCAGTAGCTGCAACCAATGTTAAATTACTTTTAAACGGCGTTGCAAGTAAAGCAGCAGGTATTGAATTTCAACAAAGTGGAACAGCACAATGGTACATAGGTAATGGTATAGCAAGTGAGGATAATAACTTCGAATTGTATAATAGTAACGGTACTATGGCAATGAAGATTATTAAATCAACTAATGCTATTAATTTCATAGGAGCTTCCACTTTTAATTCTTCTGTAACCGCAGGAACTTATCTAGGGGTATCTAGGGATGGCTCGGATACAATTGGTTCTGGTCCTTATTTAGTACTATCTCAAACATCAAATTCAAGACAGTGGGTTCAGCAAATGAGTGCATCGTTGTCTTTAAATTTCTATCACTATACTGGATCAGCTTGGATACAACCATTAACCTTGGCTGCAACGGGTGCAGCTACACTTACGAGTTCTGCATCTTCTGTTATAAGCGTTATATCTACAAGTACGGATTCTAGAATCAATATAGGTCATTCTGGTAACGGAGGATACGTTGGATATGCTAATTTAGGATCGGGAGCATCTGCAAATACGTTTTATATAACAACAGGTTCAGGTAGTACAACCTCCGGTATACGAATGAACAATGATGGTAATGTTACTGTTGCTGGTACAATCACAGAAAGTTCATCAATTCGATACAAAGAAAACGTCGAGACGCTAAAATATGGATTGGATAAAATAGTTCAATTAAGAGGGGTAACTTATAACAAGAAAGATACTGGAGCAAAAGAGATCGGATTAATAGCAGAAGAAGTTGAATCTATCCTACCAGATGTTATTCTAAGAAATCAAGAAGGAGAACCAGATTCAGTTTCCTATGGTAGAATCACAGCAGTTCTAATCGAAGCTATTAAAGAACTGAAAATGGAAATAGAAGAATTGAAAAGAAGATAATGGCAAGTTTACAGGCAACAACGGTAACAACATACAGCGCAACAACATCTGCAACAGCAAGTACTATTTTAAATACTACAGCTGGTTCAGTTCAACAGTGGGCAGGATATGTTGGTGTACCCACACCTTATTATGAACCATCAAATAATTTCGTAAATCTTATAGGTAATAATAATGGGTATGCATGGATTACCGGATACGTTTCAATTCCAGCAAACCAATCTTATAATAGTAGTCACGATTTTTGGTTCGCTCTATCAAGGTATGGAATAAAAACAACTACTGGTGCAACGTTTGATGGTCTAATGACTCTATCCCATTTTCAGGATCCGGGGAATGTGAATATAAATTATTTAAGAGTAACAAACACATATAATGCAAGTTGGGCATATGGTAATTATCACGTATGTGCAACTATCTTTACTGGCAGTTCTAATAGTTCTGTTATATCATCTTATTTAACAAGAATAAATTAAAATGGCAACACTATTAGCATCAACAGTAAATGGGACATTAACAGCATCAACGAGTATAACTTCACCAAAGTTATTACAAACATATTCAACGCAATCGTTTAAAGAATATATTGGAAGTGCATCAATTCCTAGTTCTTATAATAATGCAACAAATTATGTTGATCTATTTGCTAATACAGGGGTTCATGAAAGAATGCTTGGGTATGTTTCTTGGACTGTATACCAATCTCAGATACACACAGGTTCTTTTATTTTTCAATTATCTGAATATGGATTAAGTACTTATACTTTACAGAATAGCGGGTATTGGTCAGTGTCCAGACATAACCCTTCTTACGGTACAAATTATTTAAGATTTACAAACACGGTTGGTACTGTATGGGGCGACGGAAATTTTCAGTTTGTTGTTAGAACAACTGGTCTAGGTGGGCACACATTTGTTTCTTCATATTTAACAGAAAGAGTAAGATAGTATGGCAACACTAATAGGGACAACGTCTACAACAATATCAGCAACACAAATAACTTCTCCTTTGACGTATATGGATACTGGAAATGGAATGATTGAATATACAGGTTCAGTTTTTCTGAATAATAACGCAACGGTAGATATTTTAACAAATAATAGTGGATATGCTAGAATGGTAGGTCTTGGATATTTTACCGGAATAATGACCTCAACATCTTGGACATTTGGGCATTTTACTTTTCAGTGCTCCAGATACGAAACATCATATACGAATATATTACAATCTGACTGGGGAGGGTATTCAATATCTAATTATCAAAATCCAAGTAATGTTGATCAAAATTCCGTGAGATTCACAAACACTGCAGGAGACAGCGGAACTTTTTATTTTAATTTTTTGGTGCAAAATCATGTCACGGAAACATCAAACAATCTAACAAGAATTAAATAATTATAATTATGACACATCCTTTAGACGACGGCTCTGAACTAATAAATCCAATGGACGGAACTCCTTATAGTGAAATTCAAAGATTTGGTTTTTATACAGGTTTACAACAGGTTTTTGATACACAATATCAAAGAGATCGTAAAAATGAATATCCTCCTATCGAAGAATACATCGATGGAGTTGTAAAAGGAGACCAGTCTCAGATTGACGAATATATAAACAAATGCTTAGCTGTAAAAGCCAAGTATCCAAAACCAAATAGTTAATGGGAAATACTAGAGATACCGGATATTTAAGAGACCTTGTCACGTATGATGGTAGTGACAATGTTACATTTCCAGCAAATGTGAGCCTAGTTGCTCCAGCAGGAAGTGACAACAGTACTAAGGTACCTAGTACAGCCTGGGTAAGAACCTATGTGTCAGGTGTTGCTAGTTTAAGTACCTCAGGAACTTCTGGAGCAAACGGATCTTCTGGTTCTTCTGGTCAAACTGGAGCAGCAGGTTCTTCTGGTTCTTCTGGTCAAACAGGTGCTGCAGGTTCTTCTGGTTCTTCCGGTTCTTCTGGTCAAACAGGTGCTGCAGGTTCTTCTGGTTCTTCCGGTTCTTCTGGTCAAACTGGAGCAGCAGGTTCTTCTGGTTCATCTGGTCAAACCGGGGGTGCAGGTTCTTCTGGTTCTTCCGGTTCTTCTGGTCAAACCGGTGCTGCTGGTTCTTCTGGTTCTTCTGGTCAAACCGGGGGTGCAGGTTCTTCTGGTTCATCTGGTCAAACTGGGGGTGCAGGTTCTTCTGGATCTTCCGGTTCTTCTGGTCAAACCGGCGGTGCAGGATCAAGCGGTACCTCAGGAACTTCTCCTAGCGCTGCAGCATACGTTGCTAAAGCTGGGGATACAATGACTGGACTACTACAGCTGTCCGGTCAAGCTACAATCAACACAACTACCCCGGGTGTAGGAAACTACGGATTACATTTCACTGGCCAAACTACAGCAGATTATGCTGCGGGTATAACATGGAACGGAGGTACAGGAACTACTGGTGCTCAAGCTGGAATCTATGTACAGGGATCAGGTAGCTATGGTACTAAAATGTACATTGCTACCACCGATTCTTATGCGGCGGGATCTAAAACTGCTATATCAATAGATCATACGGGTCTTGTTAATTTTATTAGACAAGTACCAACATATGCGGGAACTTCCCTAGTTTATAATAGTGGTACTTGGGGTATAAGTATTTCTGGTAATGCTGCTACTGCAACTACAGCAACAAACTCATCTCAATTAAATGGCATATCATCTACCCAGATATTCAATAACATGGGTAATATCCATGGTACTTATACTGATTTTAATAGTGTAGGTAATTTTGGGGTTAGATATTTACAAGGTAGTACAAATGGTCCTGGAACAGGTGCTAGTCAATATTATGGTTTTACATTAGGTTTAGGTAATGAGTATCCATTAGATGGAGCAGGATCATATGCCACTCAGTTTTATTGGAACAGAACATCTACAGGGGGTAACCCATATGTTTCAGTAAGATTTAAAGAAGGTAATTCGTGGGGGGCTTGGAGTAAGATATATGCTGGATATGCTGATAGTGCAGGAACTGCAACAGATAGTTCTAAACTTCCATTAGCTGGAGGTACTATGTCTGGACCAATAAGAAGAAGCGGACACTCTACTACTTTTTTCGAAGGTTCATATAATAATGTCGGCGGTAATTCAGCTTATTCAAATCCAATTTACACAATTGGTTCCTCATATAATCCCTCAGATAGTTCTTTAGGAGTCATGTATGGTATTGGCTATGCCCACCCAAACTTTTGGGGTGCAGGTAAAACTAGTAGTTGGGGTTTATATTGTGCTAATGGAGGTGTTATAAACGTAACACTTGGGGAGGGGGCTACATCTATTTGGGCACAAAATGATATAGTAGCTTACTCCGATATTAGGGTAAAAGATAATATAGAGTTAGTAACAAATGCTATTGAAAAAATCCAAGCTATTCGAGGTGTAACCTTTACCAGAAAGGATGCAGCATTAGAAGACAAAGATAAAAGGCACGCTGGTGTAATTGCTCAGGAGGTATTAAAGGTAATGCCTGAAGTAGTTACAGGCACAGAGAAAGATATGTATTCAGTAGCTTATGGTAACATGGCAGCATTGTTTATAGAAGCAATTAAGGAACAACAGGCACAGATCGAGGATCAAGGATCGGAAATCCGCAGATTAAAATCCTTAATAGGATCTCTTCTTGGAAAGAATTATAAATAATTTCTTAAAACCCACTTTTTTTTGAAAATTCTTCATGTTCTACTCTATAATGAACATGGTAAAGAAAAAATTGCTCTTCGTCGCCCCACACCTCTCTACTGGGGGACTCCCACAATATCTTTTTAAAAAGATCGAAACACTGATCAATGATTATGAGATTCATGTCATTGAGTGGGATAATCATACCGGGGGTAGATTGGTGGTTCAAAGAAATAGAATAGTGAACATCATTCCTCCCGAAAGATTTTATACACTAGGAAAGAACAAGAAAGAAATAGTGGATTTGATCTCAAGGATCGAACCGGATTTCATTCATATCGAGGAAATGCCTGAATATTTCATGCCTTATGATATAGCTAAAGAAATCTATGTCACAGACAGAAAATATAAGATTTTTGAAACATCTCACGATTCAAGTTTCAATCCTGACAATAAAAAGTTCTTTCCTGATAAATTATTGCTTGTAAGTAACTACCAAATGGAAATGTTAAAGTCATTGGACATTCCAATGGAACTAGCAGAGTACCCGATTGAGTATAAAGAAAGACCTGCCAGAGAACAAGCCTTAGCAGAACTTGGAATGGACCCGGAATACAAACATGTTATCAATGTTGGGCTATTTACTGCTAGAAAGAATCAGGCAGAGATTTTTGAGTATGCCAGGCAGATGACTGATTATAAGATCAAGTTTCACTTCATTGGTAATCAAGCAGACAATTTTAAATTCTACTGGGAACCTCTCATGAACAATAAACCAGAAAATTGTGTTTATTGGGGAGAGCGCAGTGACGTTCATAAATTCTACGAAGCAGCAGATCTTTTCTTGTTTACTTCAAGAGGATTTAATTCAGATAAAGAAACATCTCCTCTAGTAATTAGAGAAGCTATTGGACACCAAGTTCCTTCCCTAATTTACAATCTGAGTGTTTATCAAAACATGTATGACAAGTATGATAACATTCAGTATTTAAATAACGATGGTGACAATATAGACAAGATCTTATCTGTCTTAGGTATTGTCAAAGAGGAGAAGTTAATCGAAGAAATAGAATTTGAAGAAGTAATAGATTCTGATGACAAAGATGAATTTAAAAAAATCTCTATCATCGATGTTTATGCCACAACAGAAGATAAGCTTCAGCTTCTTAGAGATTGTATTAAGAGCGTTAGAAAACTAGGACACCCTATAATGTGTGTTTCGCATTGCACATTGCCAGAGGATATAGTTAAGAGTCTAGATTATCATTTATTTGATGCAGATAATTCTTTTAATAATAATCACGTACATTCTTTTAAAACCCAGGATAATGTAACTGTGAATGCTAATATTAGAAGATCTCACGAATTTCCTATTATCAGATCAATGAGGTTGGCAATGAATGCGGCTAAAAAATTAGGATTTGATTATTTCTATTTAACCGAATTTGATCACGATTACTCAGATAATGGTATCAAACAAATAAAGGACCTTGAATCCCGTATGTTATCCGAGGGAAGAGATATAACATTCTTTTATCCATCTAGTGCAGTCTTTGGTGATATTGTAGGACAGTATTATGATACATGCTTCTTCTTCGGTAAACTAGACTATTTTATTGAAAAATTTGAAAGCTATTTTCCACAGACTCTTGAAGAATATAATTCAAGATTTGCAATCAGATTCCCTAATTGCTTGGAGCATTTCTTTTATGAACTTTTTAAAGGAGAGAATGTATTATTAATCCCCGATTATGTTAAAGGTTATTTTAGTGATAGCCTAATAAACATTTCGTCTTATAGAGATACTGACTATAAAATTTTAATAGGTAGCGATGATAATCCATATCTCGTTGTTACCAATAGTAACATAACGGATTATGAGTATGAAATCTATCAGGATAATAAAATGATAGATTCTTATATCATAAACGGTAGCTTTAAATTAACTAAGATCGAAAAAGAAGGAAAGATCACTATCAAGATATACAGAGATGGTCTTTTATCAGAAACACAGGAAATAGAACATAGAGAATCTAAAAGAGAAGAATATCTAGCAGATGGTTCAATCTCCCTGCCAACTAATAATATAGAAACAAAAAATATGGAATTAAAAGATCTTGGACTAAAGATGTCATTACCAATTTCGGATACTTATATCCCCGAAGAAAATAAATTTGTATTCAAATACCTGGAAGCAACCACAGAGAGATACTCAGTTGCAGTTAAGGATATAGATTCTAGAGCTTGTATTTACAAGTCAGAGCTAGATCCTTTACCTGCTGGACATTCATGGTGGGTAATACCTCTTCCTAAGATAGTTATAGATTTTGCTAACGATCCAACGTTTGGCGGGTTCTTAATTGAATTTAGAAACACAAGGGGCGAATTGGTAGAAACAAGAGAAAGAAGATTAAAAGAAATTCCATTTAAAAAGCTTGTTATGGATATCTCAGATACCGAGCCTATCTTTATGAACTATGAGGAATTCTTTGTACAAAAGGTTTATGATTCTGTCGATCTTGATAATTGTAAAACTGTTTTAGATATTGGAGCTAATGTTGGTCTTTGGAGTAAATATATTATTTCTCGTAATGCTAAAAATGTATATTCGTTCGAGCCTAATAAAAAAGCTATAGAACACCTAAAGAAAACACTATCAAACGATAGGGGAACAACAGTAATAGAAAAAGCGGTCTATAAAGAAAGAGATACCCTTAATTTTTATATCGACGATACTAATAGTTTAACATCATCACTACTTTCTAATTCTGGACATAAGCCATCCTATGAAGTTGATGCTATCACACTTGAAGATGCAATCAATCTAACGGGAGAAAGTAAAATAGATCTTGTTAAGATTGATATAGAAGGAGCTGAATTTGATATTATAGAAACAACCACTCAGGAAGTTTTTGATCGCATTAATTGTTTCCTGATCGAATATCACGATTTCTATTTCGATAACGGAATGGCAAAGGTTGATGCACTAGAAAATAAATTAAAAGAAGCAGGATACAGAGTACAAAGACTTTCTGATTCTGCTGCAGCTACCGCACCTCTAAAAATAATCTACGCAACTAGAGTTAAGAAATCATATTATGTTCCCAAAGGAGGTATTATCTCTTCAAGAAATCTCTATGACTTTAGTGATAATTTCACATGGGATGAAATGAACGCAGGGAGACAAGATGGATACAACCAATTAATGAAAGAAATGCATTTTACTTTCGATAATTACACAACCGGAAACATATACGAAAGACTTGGATGCACGGTAGAGAAAGGAGATATCTTGGTAGACGTTGGTGCTAATATAGGTGCATTTGCAAATTATGCATATCACAAAGGAGCAGAAAAAATCTATTGCTTTGAACCGGCTGATATAGCATTCGAATGCCTTGTTAGAAATAAACCAGAAGGTGCAGAGACTTTTAAATCTGCAGTGGGAAATCGATACGGCATGGTTAAGATAACTTTACCAAGTGCAGACGACACTATGAGTGGATCTTCATTTATCGATAAAGGTGTTTCTAACTACTGCCCAATAATTCCTATCGACTTCTTATTTAGCCAAGGTGTATTGGAAAAAATAGATTTTCTAAAGATTGATTGCGAAGGAGCAGAGCTTGATGTTATTGATGGCATCTCCGAAGAAAATCTCGCAAAGATCTCTAAGATAGCATTAGAATTTCACGCAAATTATTTAACAGAGGAAGATTCGGAAAAAATCATACAAAGATTGACGAATGCCGGATTTAAATCATTTCAATTATTCTTAGGAAATGGGGAACTTAGAATTTATAACTTCTGGAGAGGTTAATATGAATATAGTGATATATTCGGATAAGAACTATGAACATCAAGTAAAAAATTTCATTAGATCCCTCGCTTATGGAGGTATAGAAAACTATAGGGTTTTTTATTACGGCATAGGATTTAATTCTTCAATTAAATCCGATAAGGTAGTAAACATATACTGGAGGAAAGATTCAAGAAATTTTGAATTTTATAAACCAGAGATTTGTCTGGATGCCCTTAATTATGTTAAAGAAAATATATTTTATTTTGATGCTGATATAATTCTTTCGAAGAGATTTTATAAAATGCCGGTTGAGCTTGGAAAATCATATCCAACTTTCTCTAAAGGACCGATAGAATATCCATTTACCTTCTGGAGGGATTCTAAAGGAACAACAACTTTTGATGAGACAAAATTAATGAATTATCTAGGGGTGAAGGAAAGATTAATGCATTATGTGATGGCATGTTTCTTTACCTATGATGAAAACTCTAGGGATTTTTTAGAAGAGTATATGTCATTTTGTAAAAATGAATATCTACTTAAGCAGTCGCAATCTATGTATGCTTTTACCGATGAAACAATAGCTAATGTTCTTCTTTGGAAAAGAGGAATAAGCGATAGCTACGGAAGGTACTTTGTTAACACACACAAATTTAGTACATTCAAATTGTGTGAGGAAAATGAGGATATAAAGGATTTATTTATTGACGGAAATCATTATGAGCAATGCGAGGATTCAAGTCAGGTTTACTTTTATCACGCAACTAAGATTAAAGAAGAGAATGAAAAAATTTTAAAATACATCAATGAGAATAGTTAATATTACCCCTGGTCTATTACCCATTCCTCCTAACGGATGGGGAGCGGTAGAAAAAATTATATGGGAAAATCATCAGAATTTATTGGAGATTGGACACGATGCTAAGATACTTTATACCGATGAGGTTAATAAAGGAGATTTTGATGTTGTTCATGTGCATGTCGCAAACCTTGCTAATATTTTAGCAGGGAGAGGTATACCTTATATCTTTACGTTCCACGATCACCATGCGTTTTTGTATGGGAAAGATTCTGGTGTATTTAAGGAAAATATGAAGGCTATTGAAAGTTCTTTAGTAACCTTGGTTCCTGCTAAATTTTTAGTTGATTACTTTGATCATCCAAACGTCCAGTATTTTAGTCATGGTGTCAATCCTGACGTTTTCAAAAACAATATAGTAGATTACGACCCACCGGTTTTTCATAAATTATTATGTGTTGCAAATAACGGATGGGCCAATGATCCATCAGCAGATAGGAAAGGATTTTCCCTAGCAATCCAAGCAGCTATGGAATTAGATCTTCCTATAACCATAGCAGGCCCGGAGAATAATAAAAAGTACTTCGAACAAAATCCTTCAGAATATTATAATCTTTCCATTCTTTATAATCTGACGGAAGAAGAACTAATTAAGACATATAGAGAACATACTATTTTTTTACACCCGTCCATTCTAGAAGCTGGACATCCTAATTTAACCTTACTTGAAGCAATGTCGTGTGGACTTCCTGTAGTTGGAACATACGAGGAGGATAATGAACTACCTGGACTATATAAAATAGAAAGAGATGTTAAATTACTTAAGGATGGAATAAAAGATGTTATAAGCAATTTTAAAACATATAGAGGGAATGCCATCGAGACATCTAAGAATCTTTCTTGGAAAAATCGAACCATAGAGCTTCTTAAGATCTATAAAAAATACACAGAAAGAAATATGAGAGATACTCTAATTAATGCATACGAGAATACCCCTATAAGATCAGTATCTCCCAAAAAACAAAAGAATGATGTTAGATATAATTTCATCGGAGGTCCTTTTGTTGAAATAGTAGGATCTATAGAAAATAAATACAAGGTAGAATTTATTGATAAAAAGCAGGGAGTAATAGTTCACACTTCCAATATTGGAAATAATATGTGGACCAGATGTTCAAGAAAATATTGCACTGATTGGGAAATAGTAATAACACCAGAAAACAAAATAGAAGAACCCACAGTTATTAAATTTAATCCGGCTGGACAAAGAGTTTATGTCTCTTTAGATTCTAAATCCCTCGGAGACACCTTAGCTTGGTTTCCAATGGTAGATGAATTTAGAAAGAAGTGGGATTGCAAAGTTATCTGCTCTACATTCAGAAACGAATTTTTTAGAAACACTTATCCAGAAATAGAATTTGTAAACCCAGGAACATCCGTAGATAATATTTATGCGATGTTTAATATTGGATGGTATTATTTTGAGAATGGAACAATGGATCTATCTAAAGTACCTAGTGATTTCAGAATGATGCCTCTACAAAAAACTGCATCGGACGTTCTTGGATTAGATTACAAGGAGGTTTTACCTAAATTGGATAAATCAAAGGTTCAAAGGCAGATAGAAGGAAAATATGTTTGTATAGCACCACATGCTTCTGCTTTAGCAAAATATTGGAACAGACCTGGTGGATGGCAAAAAGTAATTGACTTTTTAAATGAGAAGGGTTACAAAGTAGTTTATATCAGTCAAGAACCTATGGATGGAGCATGGCACGATTCTAAACTAGGAGGAACTTTAAAAAATGTGATTAATAAATCAGGAGATCTTCCTTTAAGTGATAGGTTCGCAGATCTTTGTTATGCAGATTACTTTATTGGAGTAGGAAGTGGTTTAAGCTGGTTAGCTTGGGCCTCCGGAGTAAAAACAATGATGATCTCAGGATTTAGCAAGCCCTTTACTGAATTCGAAACAAACTGTGATCGTTTATTTAACGAAAGTGTTTGTAATGGATGCTTTAATACACACAAATTAGATCCGGGTGATTGGAGATGGTGTCCAGTACATAAAGGCACAGAAAGAGAATTTGAGTGTACGAAAACCATCACAGAGCATCAAATAATGGACATTCTCGACCAGCGCCTTTAAATTTTTACGATTAGAAATCACTAAATATATAATTTCCCAACCCCCACAAAATAAAAATAATAAATGGAAGTAATTAAGAGAAACGGAGAAAAGAGCAAACTTGACGCGGAAAAAATCAATAAGGTTTTAATGTGGGCTACAGAAAATATCTCAGGAGTAAGTGCATCAGATGTGGCTATGAACGCCCATATCCAGTTCTATCAGGGAATTAAAACAACAGAAATTCATAATGTTCTAGTGCAGTCTGCAGTAGATCTGATATCTGAAAAAACCCCAAACTATCAGTATGTTGCAGCTAATCTTCTGAATTATCTTTTAAGAAAGGAAGCTCTAGAAGTGAATGGCGAGAATCTCCCACCATTGTTTGATATTGTTAGCCGAAACGTAGAGCTTGGATTTTATGATCAAATAATTCTTGACAAGTATACTGAATCTGAATTTGGAGAATTAAATCTTTATATGAGACATAATAGAGATTATGAATTCACCTATGCTGGAATTCAACAACTAATTGATAAGTACCTAGTTAAAGATAGAACCACAGGAAAATCATACGAGACACCTCAATATGCTTTCATGTTAATTGCAATGACAGTTTTCATGGATCATGAGCCTAATGAAAAACTATTTCATATAAAAGAATTATATGATTTAATTTCTCTAAAAAAGATTTCTTTACCAACCCCGGTGATGGCAGGTATTAGAACTCCTAACCGTCAGTACAGTTCTTGTACCCTAATTGAAATAGGTGATTCTTTAAAATCAATTTTCCACGGCGATGTTGCTATTGGAGAGTATGTTGCGAGAAGAGCTGGTATTGGTATTAATGCAGGATCTATTAGAGCTCAAGGATCTAAAGTTAGAAGTGGTGAGGTTGTTCACACCGGAGTAATTCCTTTCTTTAGAAAATTCCAATCAACACTTCATTCATGCTCACAGGGTGGTATCAGAAAAGGATCTGCTACTCTATATTTCCCGTGGTGGCATAAAGAGATTGAAGATGTCCTAGTTCTTAAGAACAATAAAGGAACTGATGATAACCGTGTACGTCATATTGACTATGCTATTCAGTTTGACAAGATGTTCTATAAAAGATTTATAGAGAACGGAGAGATTTCTTTATTTAGTCCTAATGACGTTCCTGGATTATACGAGGCGTTTGGATATAATGATCAATTTGAAGAGCTTTATACTAAATACGAAAAGAATAAGAAAATAGTTCGCAAAACTATTAAGGCTAGAGATCTAATGAACACATTTGCCCAGGAGAGAATCGGAACTGGTAGAATGTATGTTCATAACATCGACAATACAAATACGAATACACCATTCAAAGATAAAATCAGAATGAGCAATCTATGTGTAGAAATTGCTTTGCCAACTAATCCGATCAATCATATTGATAATGGAGATGATACTCCAGACGAAATTGCACTTTGTGTTCTAGCAGCACACAATTTAGGAACAATTAAAAACAACGAAGAACTTTATAAGTGTTCTGAGTATATTGTACGCATTTTAGATTTCGTTGTGGAATTCCAGGATTATCCAGTTGCTGCAGCTCTGAAGATGAAGAAGCGTAGATCCCTTGGTGTTGGAGTTACTAACTTTGCATATTGGTTAGCTAAGAATGATTTAAAATATTCTGACAATTCATCACTAGTAAAGGTTGATGAGTTATTCGAACATATTCAATACTCACTTCTGAAAGCATCTAATAAATTGGCAAAAGAAAAGGGTGCATGTGAATGGTTCGACAGAACAACATATTCTGATGGTGTTATGCCAATAGATCGTTACAATAAAAATGTAGACGAATTAGTTAAAAGAGAATACTCTTGCGATTGGGACACATTAAGAAAAGAGATTGTAACTCACGGTTTAAGAAACTCTGTACTTACGGCTATTATGCCTGCAGAAAGCTCAGCAGTGGTCCAAAACGCAACGAACGGGATTGAACCAATTAGATCATTGGTGACAATCAAGAAGTCAAAATCTGGCTTAATTAAGCAGGTTGTACCTGAGATCGCTAAGTTGAAAAACAAATACGAGTTAGCATACGATATGCAGGACAACAAGGGATATAGTAATATTTGTGCAGTTATTCAAAAATGGATCGACCAATCAATCTCTGCCAACCATTATTACCAGTACAGCTTAGATGGTATTTCTCTATCCGGGGTAATTAAGGATCTTTTGCATTCCTATAAATATGGCATGAAAACCCTCTATTATGCTAACACAGACGACAAAAAGTCAGATAACATCGAAACTATGGGTGAATCAAATGCTATGGATACAGGATGTGAAGGTGGAGCATGTGCTATATAAACAATTAAAAATTAAAAATTAAATAAAAAATGAAGAACATTATCAATCTTAGGGAAGTAGACTACACGAAAGAACCCTTATTTTTTGGGGAGGAATTATCTATCCAGAGATACGATAAATTTAGGTATGAGAAAATCTTCAATATGTTCAAACAGCAAATCTCATATTTTTGGAGACCAGAAGAGGTAAATCTAAGCAGGGACAAGGGCGACTTTAATGCACTAACAGACCATGAGAGGTTTATTTTTACCAAAAATTTAGGTTATCAAATACTTCTAGATTCTGTACAGTCTAGAGGAATTTCACACCTGCTGGATGATTGCTCAAATCCAGAGTCTGAGCTTTTTGCTAAGACGTGGGAGTTTTTTGAAACACTACATTCTTATTCTTATACCTATATCATTAAGAATGTTTATCCTAATGCTAGTGATGTTTTTGATACAATCTTAAAAGACGATGAGATTTTAAAAAGAACAACATCAGTTACCAAATATTATGACGATCTTATTGATCGAATTCCAGATGATAGTATTGATGCTAAGAAAAAGAAATTATATCTAACGATTGTTTCTATTAACATTCTTGAAGGAATTAGATTCTATGTTTCTTTTGCTTGCTCTTATTGCTTTGCGCAGAATAAGAAAATGGAGGGAAATGCTAAGATCATCTCTTTAATTAATAGGGATGAAAATCTACATATGGGATTTAGCACACACCTTCTTAGATTATTATCCGATGAACCTTCTGAGGGATTCCAACACATTGTTAAAGAGTGTGAAGAAATAGTATATCAGATGTACAGGGATGCAGCTTCCGAGGAAATGGAATGGGCAAAATATCTTTTCAAGGACGGAACAATGATCGGATTGAATTCAGAAATTCTAATTCAATACATGAAATGGCTAACCAATAATAGATTGAAGTCTATTAAACTTAACCCAATCTTTGATAAAGTTCCAAATCCAATTAGCTGGATAACAAACTGGACAGAGAGTAAATCAATTCAGGAAGCACCTCAGGAAACTGAGAAAGAAACATACGTTGTCGGTGCATTTCAACAACTTGATGAGAATGAAAATTTTGATGAATTCAGCATGTAAAAATATTTGAAAATAATGTCCAAAAAGAAAATAGAGAAAACAGAAAGAGCTAGCGTTTGTCTAGTGATGATAGTAAAGAATGAAAGCGAGGTTATCAGAAGATGTATAGAATCTGTTAAGGATTATATAGATTATTGGGTTATCTGTGATACGGGATCGACCGACGATACCAAAAAAATCATTCAGGAAACAATGGATGAGTTTGGGATCAAGGGTGAACTCCACGACAGCGAATGGGTAGATTACGGAGTAAACAGAACGGAGAGCTTAAATCTTTCCAAAGGCAAGGGTGATTATAGATTAATCATAGATGCTGACGATTATTTAGATGTAGGGGATCCTGATAAATTATTTACTGACTTGACCGAGGATTCTTATAAGATAAGAATGAAGCTGGGGGAAATAACTTATTTCAGAACCCAGATAATTAGATCTAACCAGGACTGGAAGTACATTGGTGTTTTACACGAGTATCTAGAAGGACCAAAGGGTATTGAATTAACGGAGGGTTATATCGAGGAAGCCCAGATGATAGCTTCAGTTAGCGGAGACACTAGAGATATTAAAGGACAATCCAAGTATTATAATGATGCATTAATTTTCGAAAGAGAGCTGGTAACAAAACCAGATCTTGATGAGGGATTAAAAGCTAGATATCAGTTTTATCTAGCTCAAAGTTATAGAGATGCCCAGATGTACGACAGATCAATTAAGGAGTACGAGAAAAGGGTGGAGCTTGGTGGATGGCCAGAGGAGGTTTATATTTCTCTTTATATGATAGCTAAAATGAAAATGGCTCTAAATCAATCCGAAGAGTTGGTTAATGACGCATTCATGAAAGCTTGGGAATTTAGACCGGTAAGACTGGAAGCGCCTTATGTCTTAATTAGACATCTTGTTTCTAAGAAAAGATACTTCTACGCTTTTACCATTGCATCTATGTGTCTTAGAATGAGACCTTGTGACGATATTCTTTTCGTTGAAAATGAGATCTGGAAATGGAAAATGACCGATGAGTATTCAGTTCTTGCTTATTACACAGGAAATATCAAGGAAGCTTATGTTGCGTGTAAATCCATAATAGAATTACCCGAATATGAGGATCTTACTTTGAGCGAGAAAGAAAGGATCAAAAAGAACTTCGAAACCTTTGAAAAGATCTATAATGAGCACGTCCTTAATAAAAAGGTTGAATCCCAGGAGTCATAGGAATGTATTTGGATATATAAATCGATTAAAAGATTTATATGAAAAAATACTCAGATTTTATAAAAGCCATCAACGAGGGCAGTGGAGAGGAATTCATTAAGATTATAGATGATGATAAGCCATTTGCAGGTCCTGTTGACAAGGTTCATAAAAAGAAGCTGATTGATGAAATCGAAGAATACCTTCTAGGTAAGGAAAACGGATTCATACAATATGTAGCAGTTTCTGCAGATATCCCTACTAGCGGAAGTAGAAAGCCTGCTTATTTAGCAGACATTCTTCCCGTTGTTAAGAGAACAAGAACCCCAGATCCATCTGAGAGAGCACCAGACGATAAACCAGACGATGTGAATGTTTTCGTCGATGTTGAGTTTGAAGTTGTTGGGGTACAAAGACAAATAAAGGAGGTTGATATAATAGATCAAACAACCGGAGAAAAAATAGGTACTAAAACAGTGGATGATTCTAAAATTATAGGAATGCCATATTCTTTAAGAAGAAAAGGAATCACTACACCAATTTCCCCAAATGATGTTTGGGAAATGTCGTTCAAAAGAAAACCTAAAAAAGTTGGCCCTTAAAAAATATACACAGTTCATCGATCCCCAATTAATAGAAATATCAATTGGGGATCATCTTTTTGAGGTGGAGCTATGTAAGGACTTTGAGAAAGGACTTTCTCAAAGGGCTAAAATCGGATGTGAAGGAATGATTTTTATCTTTCCTGAACCAAGAGATGCTCAATTCCATATGAAGGATTGTAAATTTCCTCTTGACATTCTTTTCTGTAAAGACGGAGGAGTTAAACAAATTTCAGCAGATTGTCCCCCATGCACAGGAGAAGATTGCGAAAAATATATTTGTGAAGACTGCGATGTTGTTATAGAACTTCCAGCAGGCACGTGTTTTAAACTCGGTATTACTACAGGTTTTTCCTGTCAAATTCTCAATCACTAAACGGAACCATATTCCTAATTTTTAGTATAATATTCATGAATATATTAATAACTGGTGTAGCTGGATTATTGGGATCTAGACTCGCCGATTGGATAGTAGAAAATGTACCCGATGCATATATTGTCGGGATAGACGATCTCAGCGGCGGATATAAAGAGAATGTAAATAAGAAAGTTCATTTCTGGCAAATGGATTTAATCAATCATCCTATAGAGAATTGCTTTGAGAATCATAGATTTGATTATGTGTTTCATTTTGCAGCCTATGCTGCGGAAGGACTCTCACCTTTTATCAGAAGTTATAACTATCAGAGCAATATTGTAGCAACCTCTAGAATTGTAAACAATTGTATTAAATATGGAGTTAAACGTCTTGTCTTTACCTCCTCAGCTGCGGTATACGGAGCTAAAAATACTGTCTTTGATGAAAATGATCAGCCAGATCCAATTGATCCGTACGGCATCGCTAAATACGCATGTGAGATGGATATTAGAGTTGCTGGAGAACAACATGGATTAGATTGGTGTATTATTAGACCCCATAATGTTTACGGGGCAAAACAAAATATTTGGGACAAGTATAGGAACGTTTTAGGTATCTGGATGGTCCAACACATGAATAAAGAACCCATGACGATTTACGGGGATGGCATGCAGACTAGGGCATTTAGTTATATCGATGATTCACTCGAGCCATTATGGAACTCTGCAGTTCTTCCAGAGGCATCCAAAGAGATAATAAATCTTGGAGGAATAGTTGGATATAATATGAGAGAGGCAAGTAAAGTTTTAAGGGATGTTATAGGTGCTGGTGAAATAGTTTTTCTTGAAGGAAGACACGAAGCAAAGAAATCCACTCCTACCTGGCAAAAATCAATTGATATCCTAGGCTTTGAGCATAAAACACATTTACGCACAGGATTAGAGAAAATGTGGAAATGGGCAAGCAAACAACCATTTAGGGAAAGATGGGTCTGGGATAATTACGAATTGGATAAAGGAATATATTCATATTGGAAAAAGTAGGAATTTTTAAAGATCCCCGATATATAATGGAAAAAACACTATGGCACTATTAAACCTTACGGAAGAGTATAATTACAGACTGGATAATTACATTTACGATGTAACTGACCATATGGAAAAACTAAAATCATATGCTAGTCAATGCTCTCATGTTACTGAATTGGGAATTAAAAATGTAGGATCAACCCTTGCTTTTATTTCAGGACTACCTGCTAACGTTGTTAGTTATGATCAGTCTCCTATGGAAATTCAGGGTGTTGATAGAGTCGAATTGGCAGAACTTGCACTTGCTAATAATGTAACATTTACGTTTGTAGAAGAAGATCCTATCAATTCTACTATAGCTAATACGGATCTTCTATTCATTTATGATGCATTAGAATCATCTAGATTGTCACAGCATTTATCTTCACATGGTAATAAGGCATCTAAATTTATTATAGTTCCTCTTTTCTCAGTTGATAATGAATCATTTATTAGTGCTATCAACAATTTTATAGAGGCAAATCCATCTTGGGAAATCCTAGAAAATATTGAAGGATGGTGCGGATTGGTTGTTTTATCTAAGTAATCTGGTCCAGTCCTAAACGAAACCCTTACCCCTTTTGAGTCTAAAAGGTGTGAGGGTTTTTTATTTTACCCCTTATAAGATTATGAGCAAAGCTATAAATAAAGAGATTGTAGTATTATCCGAGAAGGAACATATTAGGGCAAGGCCTACCGTTTATGTTGGATCAGTAAAACCCACTGACGAGAAAATACCCATTGTTAGAAATGGAAGAATCTATATTGATCCTAAATCCATTTCTGTTGGATTATACAAACTGTTTGATGAGGTTATAAGTAATTCTATCGACGAAGCTAAAAGAATGAAGGGTAAGATGAAATTAATTACCATCAAGGTGGACTCAAAAAAGAATTCGATTTCAATTAAGGATACGGGTAATGGATTTCATAAGGGTGCTGCTAAGCATAAAATATCAAAACTGTCCAACATTGAAACAGCGGTTTCCCAGTTAAGAGCCGGATCCAATTTTAATAATGATGATGTAGAGGAATCACTAGTCGGTACTAACGGTATGGGGGTAAGCCTTGTTAATGTGCTTTCTAAAATGTTTAAGATTGTTACAGTTAATGAGACACATTGCTATGAGCAGATCTGGAATGATTATGAAAGAACAGAGCCTAAAATTAAACCAAGCGACGGCTTGCAAAAAGGAACTGAGATATCTTTTGAACCACTATCTGAAATTTTTGGTAGAACCAAATGGGACAAGGATATTCTTTCTACTGATATAGCATTCAAAAAAAGATTAATTAAAAAAGACCCGATCATTAAAAATTTAGATATTGAATTTTATTGGGACGAACAGAAGGTAAATCTTGATATAAATTTCTTTCCTAATGAGTGTTTTGCAATTGAAACACCCATCGGTGAGGTTATTGTTTGGGAGAAGTTCGAAGGCGGAGGTCCGGTTAGTTTTGTTAACTCTGCAATGTGTTCAGGCATTCATCAGAGAATAATTAACGAATGTATTAATACTAAATTGGACGATACCCTAGGTCATCATTTTTATGACACATTCATCTCTTTGAATCTCCCGCCAAAGTTGGTTAAGTTCGGCGATCAGAATAAAACTAGATTTGTTACCCCGAGAGAGGATGTTGAGGGAACAATCTCTAGGAACGTTGTTAATAAAATGCAGGCATTTTTCAAAACCCAACTTTTTCAGAACATATTGAAAAAGGTGGAGGAAAGAAGAAATGATGGACACATTAAAAAACTAAGAGCAGAAAAAAAGAAGGTAAACGTCAAACAGTCTCACAAGTATTTTCCTGCATCTAAATCGAGTGCAGAGAATTTATTTATAGTGGAGGGACTTTCAGCAATGGGATCTATCCTACAAAAAAGAGATCCGCAGAACGACGGGGTCTATGCTTTGAAGGGTAAGATTAAAAACTGTAGAACCCTTAGTGATTTGTCCGAAAATAAAGAGATCCTGGAAATGATGCAGATCCTCAATTTAGACCCTACTGTAAAAAATGCACTTACCATATCAAGTTACAAAAGAGTTGTAATAGCTACTGATCCGGATCCTGACGGAGCACACATCACTTCCTTATTGATAAATTTATTCTATAAATGGTTTCCCTTTGTGATAGTCAACGGACAGCTAATGATCCTTAAAACCCCACTAGTAACCATAGGCGACGGAAAGAGAAGAAAATACTTCTTCGATATGGATGAGTTCAAGGCATCCAAATCCAGCAATGTCGGGATCAGATATCTTAAGGGATTAGGGTCCTTATCCCTAGAAGATTGGGAATTTGTCATGAGTAACAAAAGACTTCTGGCCATATCTGCACCTAGTAAATCTAAGGAGTTTTTGGAGATGGCTTTTGGCGATTCTGCCGATTTGCGAAAAAAATGGCTAGCAGGAACTACTGTGCTTTAGAAATTTGATATATACAGTATGATTTTAAGAATTTCTGACTATTTATTAGAACAGGACGAGGTTAACGTTGAAACCCCGCAAAAAAAATCCCGTCTGGGCAAGTTAAAGATCAGTTGGGTAGAACCAGATCTTGCCGAGGAGATTCAGCACTACACGGATGCCGTAAGGACTGAATTCTACCAACATAATATCGACATTACAAACGCTGATATTAGTAAATCTAAAGCCCCATCTACCAAGTTCTATAAGTATATTTCCCAGCCTTTTAAAAGGGGTAAAATGGAAGATCTTCCTCTTTATTCGGAAGATGAATTTCAAGTAACCAAAATACAAAATTTGGATTCGTACGAATACGAGAATATCGTAGCAGGTGCATATGGTAGAGGTTACGGCGATGTTATGAAAAAAGTTGCAGAAGATCTTAAAAGCAGTGGTAAGCTTACCCTGCCTGCTCCTATAGTTATTAGATTCATTAACTTTGGTGAAACCAGAAGAAAAGGAGAAGCTTCTTATTATCTTTTCTCGGGTAACAGAAGAATTAACCTCGCTCTTTATTACGGTTTACCTATTAAAGTTTGGGTGGTAGATCTTATCCCATCAAGAAGGGACGTTAGAGATTTCGCAGAAAAAAGCGGAATTCTTAAAAAGGGTGATGAATTTTTTAAAGATTTCCTAACCAAGAGAACCGGTAAAGACAATCTTGATAGCCTGACTGCTAGAGAAAGATTTAATGTTATCCAGTCAATCAAAAATTTTGACGAGTAGGCTTCGTTTTTAATCCCCGAATTTTTATTGTACATTGCACTAAAATAAGAGAGCATGTCAAAGAACCGTTTAGGATATTGTTGTATTAATCTTACCCTAGGAGAGCGAGGAATCACCACCAATAGGGGAATGGTTAAAAGAACTTTTTTAGAAAAGGGTCTTCCCTATGTCAGTGAGCTTTCCCTCAAAAATGTACAGGATCTTGTAAAGGTTATAGAATGGAATAATCTAAACGGAATCGAAATGTATCGAATGTCATCGGATCTTTTTCCATGGTGCTCAGAATACGAATTTTCGGATCTTCCTGATTTTGAAGAAATTAAAAGTACACTAGAAGAAGCCGGTAAAAAAGCAATGACCGGAAATCAAAGAATAACATTTCATCCTTCACCATATTCAGTTCTTGCCTCACAGAATCCTTCAGTAGTTCAAAATGCTATCAAGGAGTTAAGACAACATGCGGAGATAATGGATCTTATGAATTTTCCAATATCCCACTTCTATCCTATAAACGTTCACGTGAATACAGCTAAGCCTACTAAGCAAGATGCAGCAGATAGATTTTGTGAGGGTTTTAATCTTTTGCCTGATAACGTGAAAGGGAGATTGGTTCTTGAAAATGATGACAAAAAAGCAGCATTCACACCGACTGATTTATACGATTTGATACATACTAGAATAAACATTCCGATTACTTTTGATTTTCATCATTTTAAATGTAACCCGGATTTATTAACCGAACAACAAGCATTGGTTCTATGTTTAAGTACCTGGGGAGAAGTGGAAGGTTTAACACATTATTCAGATTCAAGAAGAATGTACGAGGACTCTTCTGCGAAAGACGTTGCTCATTCTGATTGGATATACAATAGAATTAATACCTATGATCTTAATTTCTCTATTGAACTAGAAGTTAAGATGAAGGAGAAAGCATTAATAAAATTTTTAGAACTTGTATGAGTGACGAAATCGAAATAGAACTTGGAGAATCATCCACAGATAATTGGTCAATAGATCAAATAATCACCTCCGAAATAATCTACGGGGGATTAATAGAAAGCTACGGCCAACCAGCGGTAGATGCTGTTATTGAAAAACTAGAAATTCATAAAAATGATCTAGGCTTAGAGAATAACACAGGAATAATATTACGGATCCTAAATGGGGAAGTATAAGAAAAACCCAATTATAATTTTTATTTATGCAATAGCGGAGATACTCTCCCTTTTTGCTGTGGGGATGGGAACCCTAATAGTTTTAATCTTAAGCGGTATATTTCTCGGTGCACTTCACGTCAGAAACCTATTTAGAAAGAAGTTTGGGAAATATAATAAGAGACCTTAATGAATAAGGATTACTACAAGATTTTAGGGGTAGAAAGAAATGCAACTAAAGAAGATATCAAGAAAGCATACAGAAAGCTTGCTGTCCAACACCACCCAGACAAAAATCCAGGGAACAAGGAATCTGAAGCTAAATTTAAAGAACTAGCAGAGGCGTACGGAACCCTTTCTGATGATCAGAAAAGATCCAAGTATGATACTGGAGGATCTTTTTTCCAAAGCGCAGGATTTAATCCCTTTGGTAATTATCCTCAAAGTGATTTTTGGGATGATATCTTCGCCAAGAGAAGTCAGAATAAAAAAGGTCAAAATCTATTTGTCAACGTGCCTCTTACAATTCAAGAAATGTATCTTGGTGCGAAGAGAACCATTAATTCAAGAAAGTATAAGAAGTGTAATTCGTGTGAGGGTAACGGATCTTTAGATGGAAAATCTTTTCAAACCTGTTACAACTGTAAAGGAACAGGAAGCACACAAAGTACTAGATTTCAACAATTTTCGCAGATAACAACAAGTTCTCAGTGCGAACAGTGCCACGGAGTAGGCAAAATGATTCTTGAGGTCTGCGAAGGATGTTATGGTAAAGGAGCGATAGTTTTCGAAGAAGAGATTGATATAGATATTCCGGTAGGGACTCTTCCGGGAATGCAAATTAGTATTAGTGGAAAGGGTAACGAAGAACCCGGTGCAACTTTTCCTGGGGATCTTCTAGTCAACATCAAAGAGGTTGGTGATAATTACTACGAAAGACAGGGAACCAATATTAAGGTTGTTAAGGAGATATCTTTCTTTGATGCGTGCATCGGTACTAATATTGACATTAAGCTTCCTCTGGGTGAGATTGTTTCCGTTCTCGTTGAACCCGGTACTTCCCACGGAACTATTCTTCAGTTACAGGGAAAGGGACTCTATGAATTTTCTATGGGATCTAAAGGAGATTTTCTGATAGAAATACATATAAAAGTACCTAAACCAAGAAACTCCCAAGATATAGAAGATCTAAAAGAGATAAGTAAAAAAGAAATATTTAATTTATGAGTGTACTAATTTTTATACTAGCATGTTGGGGATTAACTCACATTCTAGTAGTAGGAACTATCTTTGATTCCCCTAGGGATTGGATTACCATTAAAAGTGGATTTCTAGGTAAGATGCTAGCATGCCACCAATGCTGCTCCTTCTGGGTCGGTATGGCCATGTATTTTGTTATGAACGGACTTCCAGATCTTTTTATATGGGGATTTGATTTCTTCTTCTGGGGCCTTATTTCATCAGGAGCTATATGTTTACTGAAAGCCCTTAATTATTATTTATTTTCTTTCAAGTAATAGGATAAATAGATCATAAAGAAATTAATATGAAAAAAAGAATTTATAGCTTTTCTGAGTATATCACAGAACAAGAGGGTGTAACTGCTGAAAATCCAGATCTTGCTAAATCAACATTTAATAAGCTAGATGCTGGAGGGATGGCTTCCGCAATGCTACAAAGTGCAATGGATAAATTCGGGATAAAAGATAATGACTATTCCAAGATTGCAGAAACACCAGAAACTAAAGCATCAAAGCCTTATGTTGCATGCGGTACTGCTCCTTATACTTTTGTTCCAGTAGAAGCGACAAACAGGCAAATACTAGAAGATCTATTTAAGGACCCAAAAGGAAGGCTTTCTAAAGACGTTAAATACGCTCAAATTAATAAGCTTGCAAACGATCCTAATAATAATAAATTATTTCTGATTGGGGTAAGAGAAACGCTAGAGACCAAAAAAAGAGAAGGAGACAAATTTACAGATAAAATGATCGTGGTGAATCCACTGAAACCCGACGAAAAAGTAGCTTCTTATCAGATCACGACAACACCTTCATTAGCATACTATTCAGATCCGGAAAGAATGGTAAATCCACAGGGAACTGCTATTATGGAACCTGGGGTAAGTAAGTATAAAATAGGAATCCATAAAAAAGGATCTCCAACTCAGCACGAAGCATTAGTTCAATCCGGTAGTATGGACGTTCAAAGATATAAGCCAACCGTAAAAGAATTTGATAGCTATGAACCAGGCGAGAAAGAATCCGGGGATGATTTCGGGATTAATATCCACAGATCTTCAACAGAAAGAGGAGTTTGTGTTGGACCATATTCTGCAGGATGTCAAGTATTTGCGGACGGAACTGATTTTGCTAATTTCATGTCTATCTTAAAGGGGGCAACTGCTAATGGCGGAGAATTTTTATATGCTTTAGTTGAGAATGATAATCTAGCATCTAAAACAGAAAGCACATCTGATGAATCTGATGACAAAGAAGGAAATGACGGTGGAGAGGGAAGCGGAGAAGTTAATACCGAGCAATTTGAAGACGTTGCAGGTCAAATCCGAGCAGAACTTGATAAAACAAATTCTGACGAGGATAAATTAATTCAAATTTATAATGAGCTTGTTACCAGTGCTAGTATAGCATCCAAATTTGCTGCCTTTTACCAGGAGACATATAATGTTAATGTTATAGAAGATCTTGATAATGCTTTAAGTGGATCGGAGCTTAAACAGCTTAAGTACCAATAATAACCCATCACTAATATTAAAAAGAGGTCTAAAAACCTCTTTTTTTGTGGAATTTTATTTACTTTACGTCTAAGATTGTAACAAGAAAGCAATTAAATGAGTCTAGACAAAAACACAGCGATTACCATACCGGAGCAAATAGATCAGGATTATAGGAAGTATGCACTATATGTCATACAGAGTAGGGGGATCCCAAATTTTTATGATTGTCTAACACCGGTTCAGAGATTGATTCTTCAAAAAGCACCTACCTCTTTTAGTAAAACCATTGGAGTTGTAGGAGAAGTTTTCAGGACGCAATTATATCACCACGGCGATGCATCTTTATCTTCTGCTATTTCTAAACTAGCCAGGCCTTTCGGGTGTTCAGATTTGATTATGGAGGGAGATGGATTTTTTGGTACCCCCGTTAACCCATCACCATCTGCACCAAGATATACCTCAGTTAGAATTGCATCTAAGTATAAGTCTATTATAGACGTTCATAAGGATTTGAACGTGGAAAATGAGGAGGGCGGATTTGATTGGCTGCACGTCACTCATCCGATTGGATTATCAACACATATAGTTGGTATTGCAGTTGGTTATAGATCAAACATATTACCAAGAAAGTATGAGGATATTGTTGCATACCTGGGTGGGGACACAAACAGAAAGCTAAAGCCTTATTTTAGAGGATTCAAAGGAAAAGTATCTAAGGTTGATTCCCTAAGATCTGCATGGCTTATAGAGGGAGGATTTGAATCTGACGTTAAGACAAAGACCATGCAAATTTCTAATCTTTCTCCTCTAAGCAGATATGATTCCTTTGTCGATAAATTAAATAAGATCCTGGGTAATTCAGGAATTGATTATAAGCTGGATAACAAATCTAGGGAAGAGGTAGAGATAACACTAAGACTAAGGTGCTCTGATCAGGAATTTTCTGATCTGTCTGCCCGAATTAAAAGGGAAACCCAGCACATCGTGACTGAGAACATAGTACTCGTAAAAGACGGTGCTGTTTTAGATTATTCTTCTGTTGAGGAATATCTGGATCAATTCAAAGTTCATATGGAAGAAGTTCTTCTTCGCCGATTGCTAAAGGATTCTTTCTATAATGACAGAGAATTGGAATTCCTAGAAGCTAAACTTAAGTTTCTTATCTTCATGTCACAGAAGAAAAGAAACAATGAAGAAATTATAGAATTCTTAAAACAGTTCGTCCAGTGGATCAAAAATAGATTGGAATCAATTCAATTGATAAAACTTTCTAGCAATGAAATAGAACTGACCAAGCAAAAGATTATAGAGGCAAAACAAAAGGCTAAGGATATTAGAAAAGCAATCAAGGATCAGGAAATTATATGTAAGAAGGTTGCTAAGGATTGGGCAAGAAATACAAAGAAAACAACAAAGCAATCTTCGCTTCTTGTTGGAGGCAGTGAAGGATCATACAATGGAATTCAAATTTGGAATCCAGAGGAGTATTTAGAAAAAGAGGAAATTACAGAAAATGGGGAAGCTGATGAGGATAATGAAGAAACTAAATCTTAATAACATCTAAAATATTAACAATTAACATAAATGAAAAAGGAAGAAAAATTAAATTTCAGAATTACGAATCCGAATAATCTGATCGTTTTTTTAAAGAAACTGAAAATGGTAGACCGTTCAGTTATCTTAGAATTGGAGGGACATGATCTTTTTGCAAAGATCAGAACCCCGGATAAATCGGTTCTTAAATACGTTGGTAGTAAGATTGATGATTTCTTTGAAGGAGATTCCTCAAGTTCTAGAATTAAAATAGGTATCATGGAGATAGGTAAATTTATCGACGTGTTCAAATATTTCGGACCAGAAGAGGAAACATTTATAGAGATCTCTGCTCAATCATTAGACGGATCTCTAGTTGCTACTGCATTCAGAGTTTATTCTGCTAGTATCAACATCAAGTTCAAATGTGCAGATATCTCACTTCTTTCTTATATAGAAGATAAGACACAAAAAATGGTTTTTGCTACCGACGGTGCATTTATATCTTTTGATTTTACTAAAGAAGCTTTTGGTAAACTATCATCTCTTACAACTATTGAAAACAACGCCGAAGAGCTTTTAAGTTTTGATGTGCATTCAAAAGGACTTTCGGTTAAGGGGAATTCTTTCCAATACAACGTACTTAAGGATGGAGCTCTACCTGGATACGAAAGCGATGCATCTTATGCTATCTATAAGAATCAATTCAATTTTGTCGATCAGGAAAATTCTGTATTTCATGTACAAGAAAATAGAATTGTAATTAGTTCACAGGAGAGTGATTCTCTTATTGCTGTTGGCCTTGTAGAAATTTAAACATGAAGGCAAAATTAAAATTCGATCTTAATGATATTGACCAAAAGATGGAGCACCTTAGATGTGTTAAATCCGGGGATATGGCTCTTGCCCTTTGGCAAATATCGAGCAATCTTAAGAAAGAATGTTACTGGGCTATTGAGAATAACCCAAAGGAAGATCCAACAGAATATGTCGATTTAATCTTTGAAAAAATTTACGGCATTCTTGAAGAGCATTCAATAAACATAGATGATTTAGTAATCTGACAATTTCCATAGAATATGAATTATGAAGAATTAGGTGTAGATGAGATAAAGGCAGAAATAGCTAGACTCAGAAAAATGTCAGATGATTATAAGAATGAGGAGCAAGGCGTAAAATTAACACTAAACAGTATCTACGGAGCCCTTGGGAATCAATACTTTGCATGCTTCAATACAGAAGTTGCAGAGAGTGTTACTCTACAGGGTCAGGATCTAATTAAGTTCGCAGAGAAGATAATCAATAAGTATTTCCACGATCATTGGCATCTTGACACGGAGCTGCACGAAAAAATAGGAGTTAGAAACGTTCGACCGGTAACTGCTGAAATGGTTATCTATGTTGATACAGATTCTAACTATGTAAATTTTGGTAACGTAATGTCCTCCTGTGAATTTGACGGTAACCCTTTAGATCTAATACTTAATATTAACGATCAAAGGCTTTCTGGTTATATTACAAAATGTCTGGACATATATGCTAAGAAGTGGAACACTACAAACTACCAGGATTTTGAATTGGAAGCCATTTCAAGAAATGCTATCTTTTTAGGTAAGAAAAAGTACATAGTTAATCTTACCTACGAAGCTCCAGGAAAGCACTATAAAGATCTTTCCAGAATTAAACCCACCGGTATAGAGATCGTGCAGGGGGGTACACCTCCGTTTGCGAGAGAGAAGCTTATTTATCTTTTAAAGCATTTATTCGAAACAGGCCGTGAATTTGACATTCGGACATTTGTTAAAATGCTTAGGGAGATAAAATCCGAATTCAAGATACAAAAGCCTGAGTCCATCTCAATAGGTGTGGGGGTTAATAATATTGAGAAGTTTATTCTGAATGATAGTACCGGATTCGAAGTTGCAAAGGGATGTCCTATGCACGTGCGTGCAGCTGGGTATCATAACTATATACTTAATAACTCCAAATACAAGGCAAAATACTCGCTGATTCGTTCCTCAGAGAAAATCAAGTATTACTTTGTAGCGGTCAATAGCGAGCAAGAAAACAACGTTTTCGGCTATTTAAATGGGGCTTATCCATATGAATATGCTCCTCCTATAGATTTTGACGCACAATTCAACAGGACCATACTTGATCCAATCAATAGATTCATCGAGGTAATGGGATATTCCCCGCTCTCGCCTAACTTGCTTCTAGTCAGCGCTTTGTTTTAAAACTATCTTTTCGCATGGATATATAATTGAAAATACATCCAAATGAAGAAATTTCAAGATTTTTATAAAAAGATAAACGAGCAGGAAGACGTAGACCCTGAAAATTTTCAGGAAGAAACAGATCTTGAGATAGATCCGGTAGCTCCTAAAACAATCGAGCCTCTTTCAAAAATGACTGATCAAGAAACTGGAGGCAGTTTGGATGAATCTTTCAAAAAAATCCTAGAATTTCAGATGCAACTTAAAGGATTCCATTGGGGAACAGAGATATATTCGGAACATCAGGCTGGTGGACTTACATATGAATCCGTAGATGCTATCATGGATACATTAGTTGAAGCATACCAAGGATACGCAGGAAGAATAAAATTCGGTGGTCAATATACTATGATTAATTATGCTGACGTTGATGCATTTGCGTGGTTGGGTGGTATCGAAGAAATAATTAAACAGTTAAGGGAAACAATCGAATATTCTGATGTTCAAAACATCCTTGATGAATTATTAGCTGCAGTTTCCAAGTTCAAATATCTATTAACGCTTAAAAAATAATGAGGCATCTTAAACCTTTTGATGAGTTGTTTGAAGGTCTAGGATCATCTACCGTTCTCAACTTTTCTAGGGAGGATGTTAAAAATCGTGAATCCTATAAAGATCTGATTGCATCTGGCTTCAAGGATATAACACCTCCAAGATCTGAAGAGGGTACATTCAGATTCTCGCATCCATCATTCGATGGCATGGATTATTTAATTTACACAACGGGATACATCAGGAGACAGGATACAACTAACGATGGACCCTGGCGTAATACATCAATGGTAACACAATCAGTAATACCTCCGGATGCGGTAAGAAGTGATTATAGACGTGACGAAACCGGTAAGATGGATTGGGTCACGAGACGCCCATCAAATTCCAGTATTATATATGGAAGACCAATTAAAAGTCCAGAGGATTATGATATAAAATTTGAGTGGCTAAAAAACATCGCAGATAAAAAAATTGCAAAATTAACCGGTACGAAATATATCCCCAATCCCAATCCCAAAGTTGTTATGGACGGATTTATTAAATTTGCCCAATCCTCTCCTGCTGCAGCATTAAAGGTTAAACGAACGTTTCCCAAGATATGGGACGAAATTAAAACCCTTCCCGATATGGATACGTTAGCGGATCTTGCAGATCTTGGATTTTAATCCGGAACAATTTCACACCTTATCGATAAAAAGAGAATGAAACTAGAATCATTCGAATTTTTAATTAAATCCCTCGCTAGTAATTTTAAGACCGATCATTCATTTTATGAGTTGGGTCTTGATATTAGCAATATTACCGATCCATACCATCAGATCATAACTCATCTTCTAAGGGTCTACTACGGGGAAACAGGTGAAGATTGGATATCCTGGTATTTGTGGGAAAGGAAAGAAGGTGATGAGGATCAAGCATGGGATGAGAATAAAAATCCAATATGCTATGATATACCTTCTCTATGGAAGCATGTTGAAGAACTGAGGGTGTCCTCAGATTTTCAGGAGTATGTTCCACCGAGAAAAATGAATGAAGAAGAAAGGGAAGAACTATTAAATAATCTTTTCAAACACAAATAATAAGACATGGGATTTCATAGTAGACATATAAGTGATGATTCTTTAATAGCATTTGCTAAAAATGAATTAGGTAGTTTTGATACCTACATGAGAAACGCAGACTCGTATAACCTAACCGGGGAATATACATCTTGCTTTTGGGATTTTTATCAGGAGGAGAAAGAAGCCAGGGAATCTCTTTGGAATATTTTAAGAAATGAATCTGAGAATAAAGACCATTTGATTAATACCGTTTGTAAATTATGGGAAACGGCAACGAATGAAAAAAATAATTTTGACCAGCTAGAGGGGATACTTAATTATTTAGATCTTGCTGAAAAAATAGGAAACCCTGAAGAAAATATCCACATTAAAAAATTAATAGAAATATTAAAAGAAAGAGTTAAAAAAAATATAAACAATGAATAACGAACAACCCCAAATACAAATTAACATAGCAGGTGCGCCTTGGATTACATGCGACTGCGGAAGTCATCTTTTTAGATCACTTATGATGATAAAAAAGATTTCTCAGTTTGAATCCCCAACCCTGAGGGAGGAACAGGTGCCAATCGATATTGTAGTCTGTGAGAGCTGTGGAAAAATACCTAATTTTTTAACCTCAAGAATTAAAGACATCCCAACTGAACTTCTAGCAAAACCCCTTGTTGTTACAGATGAAAAATAATGAAACCATTCCTGAATTATCTTTTGATGAGGAAAAAATAAACTTTCTTTTAAAGAATGCAGAAAAACTACATCTTGTTATGTCTAAAGAACAGATAGATTTTCTTGTTTCCTCCCTGAAAGAAAATCTAGAAAAAATAGAGGAAACAATTAATACTCTGAAAGATCAGGAAAGCGATACTGAAGAAACTGAAGAAAAAAACAACCATGAATAAATTAGATAAACAATATCAAAATCTACTTCAGGACATTTTAGATAATGGAGTTGTAAAATCTGATAGGACAGGAACTGGTACTATTTCCGTTTTTGGTACACAGATACGTCACAAGATGAGCGAGGGATTTCCCTTACTCACAACTAAAAAAATGGCTTGGAAATCTGTAGTAACCGAATTACTGTGGTTTCTGAGAGGTGATACCAATATTAAATTTCTGGTAGATAACGATTGTCATATCTGGGACGGAGATGCGTATAAAAGGTACGAGAATGTTTATGAGATAGAAAGCAGAGAGAGTACATACGCTTTGGAAGAACTTCATATGTTATCGGATTTGACGAAAGAACAGTTTATTGAAAGAATAAAAACCGAGAATGATTTTGCTAAGAAGTGGGGTGAATTAGGTCCGATCTATGGTAAGCAATGGAGAAGCTGGGTAGGAGAAAATAAAAGAGCTAAAGGAAGTTTATCTGCAACAACAACGTTTGGATATATTGACCAAATTCAAAATCTGATAGAGGATCTTAGAACAAATCCAGATAGTAGAAGATTAATGGTATCTGCCTGGAACGTCGGTGAGCTAGACCAAATGGTATTACCACCTTGTCATTATGGATTTCAAGTTTATACGACCGAACTGAGTGATATAAGAAGATATAATATTTGGTTCAATAACAACTACGAAACCGGTATGGAGAGATTTTTTGATCCTAACAATCTACCCGATTTCGATAACCCATATTATACACCAACCCCAAAGAGATCAATTTCTTTAATGTGGAATCAGAGAAGCGTAGATACATTCTTAGGATTACCTTTCAATATTGCTTCTTATGGGCTACTGTTAGAAATTATTGCAAAAGCAGTAAATATGATTCCTGATGAACTCATTGGTAATTTGGGGGATACCCATTTGTACTCTAATCACATCGAGCAAGCTAAAGAACAGATTGGTAGAAAATATACACCAGAGGAAAGAAGTGAATTTTTGGAAAATGCAATGGGCAAAGATTCATATAGATTAGCGGTATCAGAACTTATGCCTTTCGGAGGGGGTATGAGCGAGTATTATGATTTGTATAAGATACCATACTACACAAGAACCCCGTTTGAATTGCCTACCCTAAGATTTAATTCAGGAAACGAAAATTGGCAATTATTAGGGATTGATGAGATTATAAATTCTTTGGATCCCGATTTTACATTTAAACTTGAAAATTATCAATCGCATTCTTCAATAAAAGCACCATTATCAAATTAAAATATATGACATTACAAGAACTAAAAACTTGGGTTAATGAATTACCAGAGGATCTTATGGAATTTCAAGTTGTTCATGCAGAAGTAATAAGACTGGAGGAAGATGATTCTGATGAAGATAATTTCACAGTCAGATTAGACAAGCCTATTACAGCATTAACTGTAGATATGGACAGCAAAGAGATTCTTATTATGAATGATTATGACGGAGACGTGGATGATCTGGAATTTGATGAGGATCCACACGACGGAAAGGAGTTTGGTACTAAAGAATAAATAGAACATGTTTATTCATATAACCCCAGACGAATTAGAAATCGAATTTAGAGAATCATGGAAACTTGGATGGATCTCACAACCAAGCATAGATTATGGCGATAATGCAATTTATGCTCTATTTGAAAACAAGCAGGTTATTATTTTTAGATTCAAGAATTACGGATGGATTAATGATAATAGATACAATAAGTATTTCATTAGCTCAGGATCAGCAGGAATAACTATTCAGATAATACCGAGTTCGTGATTAATACTTTAATAATTTTTGTAGATCCTTATACGATAGACACCTCGATCGTCTTGATAAACGTCTTCTTCCGGTAACAGAGTCTCTTCGTCCTCCATTTCAACTATCTCTTCTTCATATTGAAATTCTTCATAAAGTTTTAAGTACCTCATTTTCAGTGATTAATTTTTTAGTATTGGTATAACAATATCCTCGGTAAACTCCTTCATATCGTCAACTGAGATAGTATCTAGCGTGTCTTTTGGAGTGTGGCAATTAAATAGTAATTTAAAATCCAAATACACTCCTTCTTCCCATTTAACGGGAGATTCTTCAATATTGTCTGTTGGAGGAAGCGGATTTATAACACAAGAATCTATGCCATTTCTTCTAAATATAACGGAGTCATTAAACGGCGTTTTAATGATTGGACAATTAAATATTGATTTAATATGATCTGTTAATGGCCCAGGATAATCCCCTATAAAAAAGTATTTACCTCCCCTTCCTGTTAATTCTAAATTTAAAACCCATTCAATATCTCCGAATAATCCATCATTGATCAATTGAGAGCATCTTTGCGATCCCAATCCCCCAACCTCTTCACCATCAAGTATAACAACATTAATCTCAGGCATGATTTTTTTAATCATGATGGCATTAATAACCGAGGCTGAATTATCGTTGGCATTATCAATATAGGGGTTAACAATATCGTGATGTGCTACCACCATTCTATTAGAATCCCCTCTCATTACAATATTATAACAGGTTGTATCCCTGTATTCAAACGTATCTAATTCGTAGCTAATACCCTCAGATTCTAATAAACCCATTAGAAAATTAACCCTTGGTGTTGGTTTATTTGTATTTTCGAGGGCGTTACCCTTATTTCTTATTTTACAGAAATCGTATATTTTATCGTACATATTCTATATATCAAATATTTTTTAACTGGTAAGGACTTTTAAACCAATATCGAATAGTAACTAATTAATGTTATTAGATCCATCATTTTAGTTATAAAAAGTGAAACATTTTATGTACCTTTGTGATAGAAAGTAAAAAAGGAAATGTCACTAAAAATAGACCATGGAAATATTTGGATCACGTCGGATACACATTTCGGGCATGCAGGAATTGTTAGGGGAACAACCCATTGGAGAATCCTGGACGCTGATGGCAATAAGATAGTTCCTTTGGATGCTGTTAGGGATTTTGATACCGTTGAAGAAATGAACGAAATGATGATATCTAATATCAACGATTGTGTTGGTGAGCATGATACATTATTTCATATGGGGGATTGGAGCTTTGGTGGATTCGAAAACATTTCAGAATTTAGATATAGAATCAATTGTAAGAATATACACTTTATTATAGGAAATCACGATCACCATATAGAATCAAACAAGGATAATATTAGAAGATTCTTTGCTTCTGTTAATTCATACAATGAGGTTAATGTAGCTCATAAGAGCGGAAATTTAAAATTGATACTTTGTCACTATCCTATAGTTTCTTGGAACAATATGAGGAAAAACTCTTACATGATTCACGGACACCAACATCTCAAGGGAGATCAGAGATTCGGTAATGGAAAAAGAATGGATGTTGGTATGTGTGGGCATCCAGAATTTCGTCCTTACAATTTAGATGAGATTGTAGAAATTCTTAGAAATTGTGAAAGTTATGAAATAGAAAATAGAAGTAAGGAAGGTAAATTAATTAGATAATAATGAATGTTGATTTAGTAAAGAGAAAGGATTATTTACACGAGGATTTTTACAAAGATAGAAAAATAATCTATGGGGGCTTTAAGGGAGATATGACCTGGAATTACTATCTAACCGGTTTTGATAAATCCTTGCATCCCCTGTTAGAATCTATTAGATCTTATGTCAGGCTATTTTGGGAAGAAATGGAAGAAGAGTTTAAATCAACCAGATTTTGTGAGAAGAACTTCTTCTTATTTGATAATAAATTTTCCATAAGTTTTACGGTTAGATCATGGGGAGACTTTATTGCAGCGGCAGAAAATAAGGGAAGAACCTACGAAGATCTTTATGAGATTAAAGATCTAGCGTAACTTACCTCATTTCCTCCCATATAATATTAAAATATTTTAATGATCCAAAGACTAGTAAAAGAAGAACAAGATAGATCGTTTGTATTATCAGAAGATATAGAAAGCGAAGTTGCGGGAGAAATTATTCATTGGATCTATACTGTTAATCAGGAAGACCAGGCAAAGGAAAACGAGGTAGTAGATTTCAAAAGAAGACCAATGGAATTGTTGATCAATACATTTGGTGGTAGTGTCTATGACACATTTGCTATAGTGAATGCGATAGTAACCTCAAAGACTCCTATTATCACAACATGTATTGGATCTGCAATGAGCGGAGGACTTTATATTCTTGCAGCAGGCCACATCAGACTAGCTTGCCAATACTCCAACTTCATGTACCACGAATGCTCAACCGGGATGGTATCAACCTACAGAAATAAGTTGGTTGAGAACCTAGAGGAGATCCACAGAGTACAAGGATTATTAGAATCCTTCCTATGCAGCAAAACAAAGCTCAATAAGAAGACTTTGCAGAAGTATAATGATAAACGTGCCGAATGGTATTTTGGTTCAGAAGAGGCCGTTAAATGGAAGATCATAGACGGTATTTACACCCAGTCATAAAAAAATCCCCAAGTCTAATAAGCTTGGGGATTTTTGTGTGATTCTGTTATGTTTTATGTAGTTACATCGTACGACCAACCCTTTCCATCAAGAACAGTAAGAGCTGCTAATCCAGCTGCACCCGGCGCTGCGTTAGTTCCAAGTCCTGAACTATTATCAATAATAATATATCCATTTGTAACACTATTATCAGCTAATGCTACAAGTATGTTATCTACTGCGGTTTGAGTTAAAGCACAATCGTTAATTAATAGTTCTTGACCATCAATACCCAATGGTTGCGTTGAAGATATAATTAATTCTGTTAATTCAGTATTTCCTGCAAAATCAAAATCTTCTAAAACAGGTAAATTAGATACATCAACAGAACCTACTATACCACATTGATCAAAATCTATGTATGTTAAAGAAGTACAATCCGATAAATCAGGGAATCCTGCTGAAAAATCACTATCATCTAGACGAAGATATGTTAATGATGTACATCCACTTAAATTAATAGATGTTAGACTATGAGTGCTTGATCCTGGTAATTCGTTATCCCCTACATCTACGTGAAGAAGATTTGATAATCCGGAGAAATTAACCGAGGTTAAATTATGGTCATCCGCTACAAATCTTTCTAGATTTATTAGGTTTTGTAAACCTGTTATTGAGGTTAATGATGCATCGTCATCTTGGCTGAAATCTAATTCTGTTACTAAACTTGCATCATCGAAACATAAGCTAGCAGTATATTCTGTATCTGAATCTTCATATGTGTGATCAATTTGTAATTCACCATCTATCACGTCGGTAACTTCTGTTCCGTCGCCCCATGTTATTGTATAGTTAGTAGGACCAGATGTTGTAATAGTTATCTCCGAATAAGTTCCATCTGTTGTGTTGTTTACGAATTCAATACATCCGGAAGATATACTTACACTACCAGATGCTGCTGCTCCTCCCGCCTGAATAGCTTGTGCAGCCATTCTAGCATTCATTGATTCAGCAATTGCTAGATATTCTTCTTCCTCCTGTCTAGCTTTCCATTGCTGTTCTAATTGTTCTTCTGTGAGATTTAAGCCGTTAAAACGGGTTAAATAGTTTTCTCTTATTTGCTTATTCATTATTTAGCTTTAGATATTATTTGACTTATATATCACCGTTTTATAGAATAAATTACCAGATGATACCTAGCATATAAGATATATAAAACTATTATTCTAACAGACTCAAAAAATAATGAATAGATAAAACAATGATTACGAAATACTCAGATTTTTTATTCGAAGCCCAATTTAATAATGGGGGATACAGTGTAGATACAATTAGATCTATTCAACAAAAATTGATAGACGATAAGATCCTACCTCAAAAGAACGCAGCGGGAAAAGATAATACCGATGGAAAATTTGGGGAATTGACAAAAGGAGCTTTAGCCCAGTATCAGCAAAAGAGATCTTTAAAGGATCAGACTGGAGCAATAAATAAAGAAACCCTGGATGCTATGAGCATCAAAACTGGATTGGTAAATCAAAGTGATCTACAGTCTTCCACCTCATCCAGCGATTTGAAACAACAATCAGGTTCGCAACCAGAATTAAAAGCACAGGATCTTCAGACATATGGTAAATTTACACCAGGTAAGGATAAATCTTCACCGTTAGTCATTGTCTTCGGAGGTATTCCTGTCGGAGGAAAAGAAAGCGGGGATTACATGTATGACTATTTTAATAAAACGGGGGACAAGTATAACCTATTTGTAGCTAAATCACACAGAATAAACGGAGCAGAGGCTTATCAGTCTTTAAAGAATAAGATTAGCTCTGGTGAAATAACTCCTAGCAAAAAAATCCTATATCTTTTCTCTGGCGGTTATAGACCGGGTCAATCTGCTCTTACCAAGTTCAAACCTGAGGAATTTGATAAAATCATGCTGGTTGATATCTGGATGGGTAATTCGTCAGTTTCTAGCTTCTATAAAGATCTTGCATCAAAATATAAGGATAAGGTTGAATATTATTACACTGACTATGGTGCTAATAATTCATCTGCTAGAGATTCTATTGCATCCTCTGTAGCAAAGAAAGAAAAAGTCTCAGGGCACATGGCATCTAATATCAATGCTATTAACAGTTTACTTAAAATAGCATAACTAAATAGATTTAGGAGTAAACTAGCTTTGAATATATAAATCAAAAATATTAAGCATGATCACAAGTTATTCTTCATTTAATGGCAATCCTTTTAGTTTAAGAGAGAATGTTATGGCAAAATTAGAAATGAAAGAATTTTCTAATTTATTCGACAATACGCTTTTTGAATCTTCCTCTGATAACTTACTTCTAGAGAAAGCATATTCCACATATGAACTAGGTCTATTGTACGAGAACAGAAAAGATTGGTTCGGAGACAATAAACAGATTTATGCTTTAGAGAGTGGAGATCAGTGTATTCTTTTCAAGAACAATGCATTATTTCTTGTTTCGTTGTCTACCTACAAAATACTAAATGAACAATTAAGCTGGGATAATGTTGAATCGATATGGAATAGCACTAAAGAAAAAGCTAAAGAATCTATTAATGCAGTCGCAGATGCTAATAAACAGATATTCGATGTTGTGTCTGATGGTGCTAAAAAAGCCTGGGAATTTTCCAAAAGGGTCGCTATCACTGTTATAGATTTTGTTAAACATGATCCATTAACAGCAGGAGCAATTTTCTTACAACTTATGTCAGCAATAATTTCCTTCATCCCCGGAGTGGGACAAGGGGTGGGACCAGTTCTTTTAGCACTGGCTGGTACTTTAGATATTATTGGAGGAACAATTAGTATTAAAGGAGCGTGGGATAAATTTTCTACCATACAAGCAGTAAAAGGATCTGCTGGATCAATTCCGGCTAAAGCAACTTCTTCATTTTCTGCTGGTGCTCCACAGCTTGTCTCTGGGTGTGTTTCAATCCTTTTAGGTCTGAACGATGTGGTATCCTGTCCGAAGGCTGCATTGCCGGGAGTAGGAGCTACAAGTACTGCTCTTAGAGGTGCTTCTGAAAGCTGGTCAAGAACAATGGTTGCAGAGGTAGCACGTTCTTCTGAGAATCTTCTTTCTGGTATTGCTTCAGAAGCAACTGCCAAGCTAGGTCCTGCAATAGCCGAGGGTGCTGCTAAATTCATGAGTAAAGGTGGATCTGGTCTTGCGGCAGCTGCAATGAGTATAATAATGGTAAAAGTTGGAAAATCCATACTTGGAAATTTATTCGATCTTGTCCTTGGTTCAATGGCTGGTATCACCACCGGAATATCATTCGTTCTTTCCCTTCCTACTAAAGCAGCAGAAGGACTTAGAAAATTAATAGATGCTGCTGAAAGTCCTATTGCAAAACTTTTAATCCTCCCACTGGAAAAAATAATAGAGCCTCTTGTTAGAGCACTTGGCAAATTATTGGACGTTCACGTTAAGCCTATGATAGACGGATTTAAAATATACATAAAGGCAATCATTGATAACCGTAAGGTTTTGGAAGGATTTGTTAAAGCGTCAGAAATTGAAGGCGGAGAACAATTAGTTAAATCCCAAACATCCCAGGTTAAGCCAAAGAATGCTCAGGTGTCTAAAGAGGATCTTTCTAAAATAAAGCAGATAGATAAATCTGTTAAGAAAAACGAATCGCTCGACCATATACAGGGGTTTGAAGATTTTTCCCCTATTTAGATTAAGATCCGGTGGAATGCCTGTAATTGATGCTCAATTGCTGATGGATATATAAACAAAAACATAGAACCAATGATAACAAGCTATTCATCATTCAATAACAACCCATTCAGTTTAAAGGAGAATGTAATGGCAAAATTAGAAATGAAAGAATTTTCTAATCTATTCGATAACACTCTTTTTGAATCAGATTCGGACGGTTTACTTCTAGAGAAAGCATATTCCACTTATGAATTAGGATTATTATATGAGAATAGAAAAGATTGGTTTGAAGATAATGATCGGATTTATTTTATAGATGGGGAAGGAGGGCAAACCTTATTATTCAAAAATGAGTCACTCTTTTTTGTATCTGCGGCAACCCTTAAAATGCTTAAAGAACAATGGACATGGGGAGACGTTGAGGGAGCATGGGATAGCGTTAAAGCTTCTGCATCATCAGCGATTGATACGGTAAAAGCAGCTAATCAAAAAGCATGGGACACTATCTCAGATGGTGCTAAAAAGGTTTGGGAATTTTCTAAAAGAATAGCATCGGCAGCGGTTGAGTTTGTTAAAAGCGATCCGCTTACATGCGCTGCTTTGTTTCTTCAGCTTATGTCCGGTATTATTTCCTTCATTCCTGCTGCAGGTCAAGTTGCAGGTCCTATTTGTCTAACTCTTGCTGGAATTATAGAGGTTTATGTAGGAGTTGGTAAAATAGGTAAGGCCTGGAAAAAATTCTCAAAGATTGAAGTTTCAAACGGAGCTAAAGCAGTAACAGCCTTTAGCGAGGGTGCTCCTTATCTTATAGCAGGTTCCGTATCAATATTACTAGGTTTAAATGATGTGATAACTGCTCCTAAAGCTGCTATTCCTGCAGCTGGTGCAACTAGCATAGCACTTAGAGCAACATCAGCTAAATGGTCATCAAGCTTTGCCGGTCAGGTAGCACATTCTGCAGAACATTTTATAACGAATGTTGCAGGTAAAGGTGCAGGTAAAATAGGCCCAACATTGATTGGACCGGTTAGTAAATTTATGGATAGTGGAGGATCCGCTCTTGCTGCAACATTAACAAGTATTATTATGATAAAGACGGGTAAATCCGTTCTTGGATCACTCTTCGATGGTTTTTTAACTGGAATAGCAGAGGTTGCTTCTCTATTTTCGTTTGTTCTTTCCCTACCAACCAAGGCATCTCAGATGATGGAAAAATTAATAGCTGCTGCACAAAGTCCGATTTCAGAAATTCTTATTGCACCTCTAAAAAACATAATCAATCCTGTTGTTAAATTTCTCGGTAAGTTGTTAGACACCTATATAAGACCTATGATAGATGGATTAAGTGGATACTTAAAAGCGATTGTAAAAGAAAGAAAAACCCTAGAGTCTTATGCGAACCAAATGGAAGTGAAGGACACACAACAGGTTGTTAAGAACCAGGTTCAGAAAGTCAAAACAAAAGAAGTGGAGGTCTCCAAACAGGATCTTGCTAAGATAAACGCTGTCAAGAAACAGGTCAAGAAAAATGAATCACTTAATCACATACAGATGTTTGAAAATTTTAAAATATCATAGTTGAAAAAGATCGTTTCGTTCTCTCTTTTTGAATCATCATATACAGATTCTTATTATGGAGAATATCCATTAGAAGAAATCTGTGATAAGTATCTACCTAGATCAGAAAGATGGATTTCTATGCGGGATTCCATAACCGGATCAGGAAAAATAATTTCGATAGAACCGATTGAAAGCGATTATGAAGACGGCGATGCTTATTTCGCAGGAACCGAATCAACTCAAGATCGGATAGTAATAAGATTATCAGAGATGGGTGATGAGAATGAATTTAAAGGTTCCATAGCCCATGAGACTCTCCACGGATTGCAATTTATTGCATTAGGTCCTGATATTTTTCTGAAGGATTTTTTTGGTGAACTTAAAGAGGAATTTTCAAAACTTTCCGATGCTCTAGAGTGGTCTTATTTTATGCTTTGCATTTATCTAATAAATCCCATTGAGAAAGAAGCATGGGAAGCACAATCTTATCTAGATAGGCCACAAACATATGTTGATCTGATAGAATTCTTAGATGGTTGCTCCGATACTCAAGCATTTGAAGGATTTATTGATTATCTTCTGGAGAAAGGACTAGTAGAAAATGAGTACATCAAGAATTTTTCAGAATTCCCAGAACTCTGGATAGAGAGTTACAAACATGATGCTAAGAATAGTGACTATCCTTTAGATCCTGTGATGATGGCTACAGAAGGTAAGGATTTTTCATTCTTCATGAAATACTATCTCAAGAGATTTGAAAAGGAGCTTTTACCCTGGATGAAGAAGATGCAAACGCTTCCCCTAATTAATTAAATCAAGACATTTTTTATTCTGTAATTTTCTTATTATATTTGCTATAATAGTTATGGAAAAGTACAACCTATTTTTAGATGACGTTAGGGATCCTTCAGCGTGTCTGAATTATAAGACTAAGTTCATGCCCGAAAATCGTAGGGCATATTCTTCGGATGATTGGGTGATTGTGAGGAGTTATTCAGAATTCGCCGAGACGATAAAATCAAAATTTGCTTCTGGAGAATTTCCTGGATTGGTTTCGTTCGATCACGATCTAGCAGATATCCATTATGACCCAGAAACATTTCAAGAGTCATTCGAATATCACGAAGAGACTGGAGCAGATTGTGCAAATTTTATGGTTCACTTCTGTTTAGAGAATGAATTGAACCTACCAGAATTTTATGTGCACAGTGCTAATCCACTAGGAGCACAAAGGATCTATGATAACATGCAAGATTATTTCAGATACAAAGGAAGATTCTAAAAATGACAATCGAACAATTAAGAAATAGCGGAACAATCATATTCGAGGGAATCGTCGGATCACAGGCTTATGGGATAGCAACACCCACTTCAGATATTGATAAGAAGGGCGTGTTCATCCAGGACGAAGATAGCATACTTGGATTTGGTTACATCGATCAAGTTAGCGACACCAAGAATGATCAAACATTTTATGAGATTAAAAGATTCATAGAATTGCTAGCAAGCAATAACCCTAACATTCTTGAATTATTAAATCTTCCGGATGATTGCATCGTTTATAAAGATCCTATCTTTGATCTAGTATTGGAACACAAGAATGACTTTATAACTAAGATGTGCCGTCATTCTTTTGGAGGATATGCAGTCGAGCAAATCAGAAAGGCGAGGGGATTGAATAAAAAGATTACAAATCCAATGGACCCAAAGAGAAAGGGAGTTTTGGATTTTTGTTATGTTATAGATTCGGGTAAGTCCGTTCGGGTCGAGGAATATATGGAAGAGTACAGGCTCAAGCCTGAATATTGTGGATTAGTTTCTTTGGATCATATGAAGTACATGTATTCAGTTTATTACGATAGAGTAGCGGAACTTAACGGGAAAGGAATTAAGATGGGAGTTTGCTCTAGTTTAGAATTCAAAGGAATAGTGAGTAGTGAAGAAAACTCAAATGACGTTTGTACAAGTAGTGTACCTAAAGGTATGTTACCAGATTTCGTGTTATATTTTAACAAAGAGGGATATTCAAGTTACTGTAAAGACTATAAGGAATATTTTGAGTGGGTGGAGAAAAGAAATCCTGAAAGATATAATGATAACATGGGTCATGGGGGAAATTATGACGGAAAGAATTTAGCACACTGTCATAGACTTCTGGATATGGCAATTGAAATAGGAGAAGGGAAAGGAATTAATATAAGAAGAAATAATAGGGAAGAATTACTAAGCATCAGAAAAGGAGAATGGGACTACGATAAATTAGTAGAGGATGCTGAGAATAAGATTAAAAAAATGGACGAGGTGTTTGAATCTTCAAATCTACCCAAATCTTTAGATAGGGATTTTCTTAATGAACTGTTGTTAAAAATTAGAAAAGAATACTATGGAAAAAAATAATGAACTTTTTTTAAAGTGTGACTGTCACACAGAAGCTATAGAAATTCAATACTGGGAAGATGAGCAAAGTTTTTATTTTTCTTTTTGGGACTACGGAAGAAGTAAGATCTCCTGGATTCCTTGGAAAAAAAAGATTGGGATGATCTGGAGAATTCTTAAAGGAAAGGATCTATACGCAGATATGGTTATATTGGATTATACAAAAGCAAAAGAAGTAGCGGATTTTATAAACAAAAAATTGGAAGAAGATGTACAAAGCAACAGTACTAAAAATTAAAAACGTTAGAACCCATCCAAATGCTGATCGGGTTAAACTTGCAACATGTCACGGCAATCAAGTTGTTGTTGGACTTGAGGTAGAAGAAGGACATATGGGGGTATATTTCCCAGCTGACGGGCAATTAAGCCACGAGTTTTGTCATGCTAATAATTTATACAGAATAGCTGATCTTAATAAATTTCCAAAAGATAAAGGGGGAATGTTTGATTCTAACAGAAGGGTGAGAGCTCAAAAGTTTAGAGGCGAGATATCTGACGGATTCTGGGTACCACTTCATTATTTTGGATTTCTTCAGGTTAGTGGATTAGACGTGGAAGGTTTTGAATTTGATGAATGGTGCGGAGTTCATATCTGCAATAAATACATTACACCTACTACGGCATCAGCACAGAAGAATAATGCTAAAAAAACAAAGACCGCTAAAACGTCGGTGATGTTTAAAGAGCATTTTGATACTGAACACTTTGGTAAGTACCTTGATGAATTCAAAAAGGAGGAGCTAATAGTCATCACAGAAAAACTTCACGGAACCTCAGGAAGAGTTGCTCATGTTTTAATAGATCGGAATTTAACCTGGAAAGATAAGATTGCAAAATTCCTAGGGGTTAAAGTTGCAGAGCAAGAATGGGGATATTTAAACGGGACAAGAAGAGTTGTATTAGAGGAAACGACAGGAACCCAATATCACGATCCTACAATTAGAGAAATCGCATTTAATAAATTCAAGGGAAATTTAAGAAAGGGAGAAACAGTATACTTCGAAATAGTTGGATATGAAACCAGTGGTACCCCGATTATGCCGGGTGTTGATGTTACCAAACTTAATGATAATGAGTTACTTAAAAAGTATGGCAACCTAATGTATTATTCATATGGATGTGAACCTTTAACCTGTGAAATATATGTTTATAGAATAACTATAACTAATGAGGATGGTCAATCTGTAGATCTTTGTTGGAATGATGTCAAAGCCAGATCTTTAGAAATTGGGGTCAATCACGTTCCTGAGATGGGAACAACCTCTATGGATAAACTATGGGATCATAACAGAACAGGAGATGAAAAGGACGTTCAGGATCATCTTTTTAAAATGGTAGACTATTTAGCTCAGGGAAATTCCCTTCTTGATAGCAGACATCTTAAAGAAGGAGTTTGTGTAAGAATAGATCAACACGGAATTAGACCTAAGGTATACAAGCACAAAAGTTTTAACTTTAAGGTTCTTGAAGGAATAATTAAGGATTCAGGAGTTATTGATTCGGAAGAAGCACAAGGATAATTTTTAAAATAAAATAATATATGTCAGATTACGCTTACAACAAAAAATACAAGGAGCTGGTTGAACAGGAGGCCATTCTAAAAGAAGAAATTCTTAAATTCCTAAACCCCCTTCCTAACAGTGAGGACATCGTCAAGAAATTTGAAGCTATAATAGGGATTTCTGGGGAAAAAATAGAAATCATTGATGAAGAGCTAAACGACCTTGAATGGGATAAGGATAATGAGATAGACGAAAAAGATAGCGAAATCAAGGATCTCGAAAGAAAGGTAGAAGATATGGAGGATCAATTAGAAAATTTAGGAGTAGGCGGATCTGGAAATAGTTTAGATGATGTAATGAAACTGGAATTATGGCAGGTAGCTAAAGATAAATTTACCTTAACCCAATTGGAGGAAAAATTTGGGGGAAGTAAATGGCAAATAATGTAAACCGATGACGGGTAAAATCGTGGGTTTATTTTTGATTGCTGTCGGTATTCTAATAGCTTATGTCATATGGAGATCACCAATAAAAGAAAATAAGGATTAAAATGAAAATAGGATTTGCAAACAGTTTTTTTGATTCACTCGAAAGAATGAGCACACACCAGACATGGTGGTACAGAACATACGAGACCATTAGGTATGGGATCCCAAGATTTTTTAAAAATGTTTGGAGATTTAAAAATGAATTGTATAATTTCTACGGATGGGATTATTCTTACAATCTTTCAATTTTTAGAAGGAGCCTGGAGATAACAGCAGATCATCTAGAAAAGAATGGAATTGAGGTTGATGATTCTAGACTAAAGAAAATTGAAAAAATTAGAAGAGCCATAGAACTTCTAAATAATGTGAAGGGAAATTCCCATATTGAAATGGCAGAAAAAGAGCTTGGGAAGCTTTTTCTTTCCGACTGGAATTTTGAGGAGGTACCAGATTCTAATGGATCTATGAGACTAATAGACAACGAAACACCCGAACAGAAGAAACATAATAGCAAGGTGTTTGCTAGATCTAACGAGATTGAGGAAGAAGAGTGGAACGAGCTCTGGAAAATAATAAAGGGTCAGGATCATAAGAATTATAAAAAACACCTGAATAAGTCTAAGATCTCAGGGAATGATACTGACGCTTGGTCAGAATGGTTCGACGGATCGGGTATCAGAGGATGGTGGGATTAAAATACCCTAAAGAACTTGATATGGTTTGTTTTGTTCAAAATGATATATAAAGAAACAAAATTAAAAGATGGCCCAGAATTTCAAATTTAATAATCTTCACGATTTAGATGAGGTAAGAAAACCAAAGAAGTGTCCAATATTTGACTTTGGACCATTGAGGGAATCAGAGCTTTATCGTGATTTGATATCATTAGGATATATGGAGGTTAACGCACAGGGAGAGCCCAGATTAGAAAACGAAACATTCCAGGGAGAAAGACAAGGAAATTTAAGATTTATGCATCCAAGATTCAGACTTTCGATTCGAATGAACCTTAATGGAGCTATTTGGGAAGATGCACCATCAGGAAGAGCATATAGAATTAATATTGAATATGATCATGATCCTAAATGGTATAAGGAATGCCTAGGATTAAAAGATTATGAGAATAGACTTCAATATCTTATTAAAAAGCTCTTATATTCTGATGGATTTATCACATCCAAGGAATTAACAACAGTAGAAAGTGGAACTGAGATTATTCTAAGAAAAATTGACGAAAACATAGAGAACATCAAAAAGCTAAGAACCGTTCCACCTAGTCTAGAAAAAAATGTAGAATATCTAAAGGTAGCATCGGAATATGGTCTATTTTAACCCATATAATTTAAATAAAAAAAGCCAATCCTTAATGATTGGCTTTTTTGTTGAGTATATCTCCCAATAGGGATACGCCACGCCTTATTACAGCTCCGTAGCTGCATTTATTTGCAAATTCTATACATTCATCTATATCTTTATCTTTAAGCTTATAATACACAAATGCTGACATAAAAGTGTCTCCTGCCCCTACAACATCTACGACATTAGCATTTTCAGTCGGATAGGTCTTACCTTTATAGGTAGCTCCATTACCTCCCGAAGTCACTATGAGTGAATCTGTTATGCTATCCATCATAGTTGGATTGTGCTTTGGATTCTTAAATTCCTTATCGTTTATTTTTATCCAATCTATTCCTATTGCCCATGTATCCAATGCTTTTTTAGTGTCCATAAAACTGAGCTTAGCAACAGAACATATTTCTCTGATGTCCTCTGGTTCTAAAAATCCTTTATTATAATCGGAAACTATAACAGCATCAAAGCTTGCTATGTAATCCTTGGGAACATATTCAAGTCTTTGAACACTATCGTTCTCATCCGTTCTAAGAAGTATATAATTGGACTTTTCCTCAACAAACCTAGTTTTTATCGCAGGAACAGGATTACCTAAAAACTCAACCTCAAATTCACCAACTGATTCTAGATTTTTAAATACATTTCCTGCCATCCCGAAATTTTCTTTCTCGTATGTAGGGATCATCACCGGGGTAGGAGCTTCTGGGTTTAATCTCTCTATCTTCCCATAAACAAATTTGTCAATACCATATTCCCCTATCACTAGTATTTTTTTCATGCTCGTTTATTATTTTTTCTACTATGCCCGTAGTTGAATCTAGTGATCTTGGATAGAATAAAATCTCTCCAATATGTTCGGATCCTATTATTTCTTTTCCTGTGTAATCACTTCCTATAACCATAATGTCTGGCTGCCAATCAATGATTCTAGCAACCAGCTCGTCATCACTATCAAAATGTACAACAGAATCAACACCGCTAATAGATGATATAATTTCCATCCGATCATGTAAAGTTGTGAAGGGTCTAGATATTCCTTTTTTTGAACGAATTCTTTGATCCGTGTCCAATCCCACTCTGACCTTCCCAAGTGATTTAGCATGATTGATAAGGCGTATATGCCCAATGTGTATAATATCAAAAGTCCCATTTATCCATATTTTTTTCATTGTTAACTATTCGTTTGCGAATTTCCCTTCCATACTCTATAAGAATCCTCGTCCTTATGTTCGGTGGACACCTCAAATATTACACCATCTTCTAGTGCTTCTAATTGATGTGGCTGTCCTGGAAGTTGTCTCACTATATCTCCAACTTTAAGTGTAACCTCATTGACATCAGCAGTCTCTGTGTCTATCCATCTATAAATAAAAGAACCCTCGTTGACGTACCACGTCTCGTCTTTCTCCATATGATAGTGCATAGAGAATTTGCAGTCTTTCTTAAATATAAGAAGTTTGCCGCAATATTTTTCATTATTCTCAATGATCAATTCCTCCCCCCATCCTTTGGGGATCTTACATCCGCAGGTTACCTCAGGCTTTATTTTGTGTCCCATTTTGATTTTTTATTTCTTCTATTTCTTTTTCGAGTTCTTTTATTCTCATTTCTTTCCCTTCTAGGGTTTCTGCAAAGGACTTACCAAATACAGTCATTGTTTTATAGAAGGTCTTTGCGAATTCCCCGATTGCGCTTTCGTCTAATCCGGGGCCGGGAACAAACTCACCATTAGGCTTTATTGAGAAAAGAGCGGATCCCGATGATCCACTGACTGTTATAACAGACGTTACCGGTTGTACTGGTGTGAAACTTATACAATTGGAGGATAAATCTATATCTTCTAGGGGTTCCATGGGGATATTTTTATATTCTATCGCATAATAGATAAAAAATTCCGGGATAGATAAGGTATATAAAAAAATTAATGAAAGTATTGGGATTCAAAAAATGGTATGAAGGGAAGACTGAAAAACATGCTCATAGTGTTTCTTCGGGAGCTGGATTTTCTAGAATAGGAGAAAATATATTTAGACTCCCCCAGAAATTGCTGCAGATAGAAATAGACGTTTTAACAGAAAGTGTTGATGTCAAAAAATCTAAGAATAGAATAGATCGATATTTTTTGTCGAGTAATCCAGATCTATATGGAGAGGATCAGATTAAATCTATTAAAAAAATTCTAGCGGAGGGTAAACAAAGGGGAAATCAATTCTTTTTGGTTGGATACGACCTAACTTCCGCAGATCCCAAAAAGTGCTATAAAAATTCACTCAAGTCAGTAGAGGTATTTAAGAAATCTTTTGATTTCATGGAAGCCATCCCTACCAGGGGAATGGGAAAAATGGAACCAGTCCATGAAAATTATTTATCGAAGATTCCAACAAGAATGATTAAACAGAGAATAGAACTAATTGAATGTCACTTTAATCTAGATGACATTGAATCTGAAATTAATATTCCATTCTATTTTAACCCGAATGATTATTCTCTCCTAGAAAAATATCAGATATGTCTGAAAGGAATATTATTTCAAGCAATACTTAAAAATGAAAGGTTTGGACTCGATGTGAATGCTTCTAAGCCGTGGACATCATCAAAGAGGAATGAGCTAAATGAAAGTAATAAGAAAAAGGAGGATCAAGGTATTTTAATGGAAATGAAATATCCAACACCTGAAAAATCGTCTCTGCTTTACCCTCAGAATAAACCAATTCAAACCAGTAACAAAATAACGGTTAAGGAATTAACGGAAAGAAGGGCTTTATCTATTGTTGAATATTTAAATAAGATTTCTTTTGGAATGCCGATTGAATATTTTCCTAAAGGAATTGGGTACAAAGAAGGTAATCCTTCTTTAAATTTGGTATTTAAAAATTTAGAATCCTAGCTCTCCTAGATCTGCTGATGTTTTATATCCGCTATCTTCCCCGTGTATTTTTGTAATTTCCTCCCAGACAAGAGGTAGATTATTTCTAATAGAATTTAACACCCCTGGGCTTGGGTTGAGTTTAACAATTGCATCAGCTAAATCAGTATCACTTATCATTCCTTTAAAGAATTGTGCATAATTTATATCCTCTGATAAAATATTGATGAAATATTCTTTACTCTGAATTGCTTCCTCTACAGCTTCAACTGCATATTTAGGAGTAACTGTCATATATTCTCCCATTATAAATTTGTGCATATTACGGAAAAGCTTATAATCGGGTTTGTTTGGTTTACCATAGTTATTTCCTGATAAATCTATACTTCCTGATATTAGGAAAGGACCATCGCTAATATCGGTGATCATATTGTTTTTTAGATTAAAATCTCCGAAAACAAATCTTGGAGCACCTTTTAATGATCCAATCAAGGAGTTGCTGACATCAAAATTTTCAACCATATAAGGTGATCCCTTTAAGGATTTTAAATTAGTACTGCTTGCATCAAAACTTTTACAACTTTTTGGAGCACCAAGCAGATTTAGTATTTCTGAGCCACTACAATCAAAATTCCCCCCGACCTTCCCAAACGTAAATCCTAGATCTTTTATGGATTTGATTTCAATATCATTATTTATTGTTACATTATAAGCAAAATCAATATCATTAGAATCATTGTTCAATTTCCAAGAATTATAAAAGGGAACGTCGGTTAGTATAATTTTTTTCTCCGCTATAGCTCGAGAAACCGCTTCTTCTTGATCCGTTTTAAGCAGATTCTCGTTCAAGCTGTATTTTTTAGTGTTTAGAAATGAGTTGTAAGTAAACATGTTGATTATATAGATGATATATATGTCAAAATCAAAAATAGTAAATGGATTCACAGCATATGTTTGAAATAACCGGAGCGATTATCATAGCAGTAATCACCGCATTAATAGGACCGGCTATTTTAGAGTACGTAAAGGTAAAATTGTCTCCTCAGCCAGCTGATCCTATAAAGAAAGAACTAGAACACTCGTGTATTATAAATGATGAATTAGAATCAATCAGAGAGGAAATGAATTCAGATAGATGCTGGATTTCAATGTTTCATAACGGAGGTCATTATTTACATGGAAATAAATCTATGCAAAAATTCTCTATCATGTTTGAATCTAGCTCTCCTGGAGTATCAGGAGTTGGAATGATCTTTAATAACATACCGGTATCCTTATTCTCTAAATCAGTTGATGAAATCATTAAAAGTGGACATATCTATATTAAGAATTATTCGGATCCCACTATTGCTACGTTTGGTTTAAAAGAGGCTGCTACTGCTTCAGGTACGGAATCAAGTTATTCCATTGGTTTATTTGATATTAAAAATGAGCAGTGTATTGGAACAATGGGAATTGATTATTTAGATGCGACTGAATTAACAGATGACCAATTAACGATCCTAAATTCCAAAGCTCAAAGGGTTGCTGGATTCCTTTCCACCTTTATCAGATCTAAATAATTACTTATTCAAAGACCTTTCTATTTTTTCACCATCGGGTTTGCTGTAAACAATCTTTGAAGGATTAACAGTGTAACTTACATCTTTTAATTTATCAGTATATTTTTCGCCCGTCCCCTTTTTTAGATATGCAATAGTAGAGTGTGGATGGTAATCTGGGTAGTCAGTAGTGTGTGGCAACTTTGTTAACTCGCCGTTTATTTTATGTAAATGATCTCCGTCAACATCAAATTTTAAAACATCATATTTGTCGTTATTGAAGCAAGAAGCATTATGCAATTTAAGCTCTTTAGGCACCCCGAATTTTGTTGATGTATCTAAAACCCTATCATCATCTATTTCGTCTGAATGTAGACCGTATAGTAATGTCGTGTGCGGTTCTTTTTCTAATCCGTATGAAGAATCTCCATCTTCTGTATAGATATCATCTTCCTCTATCAATGAGTGCATTTCACTCATTTTTGGAAAGTCGAAATAAATCATCGAGCATCCATAATCATATGCTTCCTTGATACCCTCATCTACAGGAACACAATTAGGAACAGTTTTACCTTTCTTCTTTTTAGTTCCTATTTGTTTGTATCCTTTCCAACAAGGATTACTTTCTGTGATGTTCTGAAATTCGTCAAATTTTTTAATCAGTTTCATTTTTTAATCTTATTTATTAGAATCCTTTTCTATTCTTTTAATTATATTTTCTGCCACAATTTGATGACATTTCAGAGAAGGGTGATGATCCTTTGGTGTTTCTGAGAAATTTTCTGAGTCCCATTTAATTGTTAATTCCCCTTTGGAGTTTTGATTATGTCCGTCACGCTCCATTAAATCCTGCATGCTTGAATACATTCTTCCATTATAAGATATTTTAAGAAATCTTTCCTTTAGCCAATCATCTTTCTCTATCATCTCTATATACTCAGGAGGCCAAGTTAATAACAAAGTTTTTATCCCATTATTTTCGCAGTCCATAAGAAACCTCTTAACGTTTTGTAATCCTTTATTCTTATAATCTTCAAGCCAAATTTCTAGAGTTGTTTGTTTAGAATCTAGATACTTTAAAAAAAGATCAGACATTGGCGGTTCCCAAACCTGATGAAAAGCAATATCATGTATTTCTGATTCTGTTTGTAATATAAAATGTTCTCTTTGCCATTGTGTAAGCTGAAATATAACATACGAAATCTCTTCATATTTTATACGAGGAACATGATATTCGTTGTGCCATTCTTTTGACCCTTCAATTTGGTTAAAACATTTTTCCCACCATTCTATAGCTCCCTCATTAGATCCTCCATTAGCGGGATAGACAAATTCAAAAGAATTAAAATGATCTGCAACTATTCTAGGAAATCTTACCGACTCCATGAATCTAATATGTGACCCTGTTAAAAGTTTTGAATCATAGCAATCCGGAGGTGGTTCTTTTAGTGTTGACAAATTACTATAGTAATATAATCCCTGTCCCCACGTGAAAGAACATCCGGCAAATATCATACCTTTTCCTACTTTAGCGTTTTCTTTGAATTCCATAAATATTTTATATTTCGAAGTGTTTTATTATTCGGTTAGCAAGTTCTATTAGTGGTTCTTTCGCTGGATGTTTTTTATTGTAAAAAAGATTAGTGTCCATAGTTGCTTCCAATATTTTTTCTTTGATCAGTAATTCTCTCTGTATGATGTCTTCTCCTATTGCTGGAAAATCATACAGACTTCCCTTTCCCTCTTCTAGCCATTCGAATGCATGACTTTCTGGACATTCTTTACCCGATATCTCTTGTCTCCAATTATCAATTCTAAATTCCACCCAATCTAAGAGATAGCTTCTCGTGCTTCTTATTGGAGCATGCCCTCCTATTATTGCCCATTTAGTTTTTGGAAATTCCTGTTTTATCCTTGTAACCCTTCCGTATATTCTTTCCGCTAGAATATCCAGGGTTTGATCAAATCCAAATTCTTCAAACATTCCGTTTTGTGTTTCCAAAGAAGCACTTTCCCCAAGATCTCTCATAAGCTCCGAATGAAACCAAATGATCAAATCTATTTCCATAGGAGTGTCTTTAGTTGCATTAAGAAACACCTCAGCCTGAGCTAATTGGTAATGATTCTGATTTCCTCCCCAGCTTTTATTGAATGTCGGGTGACCTTTTTTTAAAAATTGAAATTCAAACCAATCTGCTGGACTTTGGTCATGATTCCAAATATGACACGGGGTAATTCCCCAGGTGTCTCCAAGTATTAAAATGTTTGCCATCAGCTTTTTTTATTTTCTATAAATTCTATTATGTTATCAGCTATAACCTGATGGCATTTCAATGAAGGATGACTATCTTGTGGCGGGATTTTGAAATTTTCATAGTCTTTATAGATCTCAAATTCTGGATTATCAAGATTCATATGCTCTATACATTTGTATTTTTTTTCGTTATAGTTGAATGTTATCCACCTCTCATATAACCAATCATCTTTTTCTATCCATTGAATAAACTCGTGTGGCCAAGCTAGTATATAGGTTTTTAATCCCTTAGATTCGCACTCCATTAAAAATTCTTTCACGTTATTGAGTCCTTTGACCATAAGTTCAGCATTCATTTGCCCATACACTAAATTGTTATCATTTAAATATTTTTCAAACATATCTTTATATGGTCTATCCCTATTTGGATTATTTTCCCAGTACCATTGAATTGGTATTTCTATAACTTCTTCTTCTACCTCACATTTAAAAAGATCTCTCATCCATTGGGTTAATTGAAACACAACATGTGATACCTCATCATAATCTATGAATTCAATCTTATTGGGAACTGATCCATGTGATTTTGAAGAAAATATAGCACCAGGATTCCTATTGGTAAAACAACTTTTCCAATAATTTACAATTTGATCATTAGCACCCCCATTTTGTGGCTGAACCCACTCGAATGTATTGAAGTGCTTTGCTACTAATCTCGGGTATCTTACTGATTCTCTAAATCGATGGTGTGATTCTGTGTAGATGTTATAATATCCCCATGGATTATTTTGATCCCTTAGGGTTGTCAAATTGCTGTAATAATACAATCCCTGCCCCCACGTATAAGAACACCCGGCAAAGATCATTCCTTTAGTTATACTAGCATCTTTTTTTGGTATCATTTTTATTCTATTATCCTTCCTGCTCCCCTGTAACTTTTTTCATACTTAGGTTCATTGATACTTGAGATCTTTACAACATCACCCCTCTGTGGTGAATGCAAAAATAATCCTTCTCCTAAATAACATCCACAATGCCAACCGCTGGGACTTCTCGTACTTCTAAAAAATATAAGATCTCCTACCTTTAAACTGTCCTTGGATATTCTAGATGTAGAGTTCCATTGTTTATAACAAACACTCGGTATGTTTAAATTATAAACCTGCTTGTATAAATTTTTATTTAGGTTAGAGCAATCTATTCCTCTTTTAGTGCTTCCCCCTAGAAGATAGGGTGTTCCGCTCCACTCCTTTATAAATGCTGATAAATTAGAATCTATCTTTAAATCCTGTCCTCTTACAATACCTGCCTGGAGTATTAATAAGAATAATATAATTCTTTTCATTCCTCTATCTATCCTCACAAAAAAGTCCAGAATAATCTAGACTTTTAATATTTTACGAATTTCCTAAGATTATTTTTGATTTTGGGAAGGATCGTCTAATTTTTGAATATACGCATCAATCAATCGACTAACAGCTTCTGGTTTATCGTCCGATTTGAATTTTACTTTTATTTTAGCCATGCCTGAAGAATCTGTATTTTTCCCGGAGTCAATTTCTATACTTTTAAGGTTGTGCACATAATTATTTTTCTTAAATAATCCTAGAATTGATTTTTTTAAATTAGAAACCTCTGCTTCACTGTCTCCAAATATTAATCTGGCTTCAAATTCTATATCAAGCTCTTCTAAACCTATAGATGAATGATCTGCTAAAATATACAAGGGGATGTCTAAATCTCTATCCCCTATTTTAAATCTCTTCATTTTAGGTACACCAGCGGAATCAAAATAATTTCTTAGTGAATTAATATGTTGCCTTTCGCTTATCCCCTTTGCGACCATTCCCGCTTCTAGTAGACCTCCTACCAGTTCTTCTATATTAAGTCTCGACATATAAATTATTTTTTAACAAGTGAGTAAAAATATAAAAAATCTATTAAAAATAGATGATAAAACGGGGGATATATCCCCCGTTTAAAGTTTAACCAAGTTTAGTTGACCTACTGATTATAGAATAAAATCAGATATGGTTTCTGATACTATTACTTGTTTTGATCTACCGCTTGTGGAACTACAGAAGGCTCCATCATCATGTTTAACATGTCAGAAAGCTTTAGCATTCCTTCAGTAGCTGGTAATTGCTCTGCATGAACCTTTACGTTGTACTTGGCAGAGTTGTCGGTGCTTCTTGTGTTCTCCTTGTGAGTCGAAACTGATCCGCTCATAGAAACGCTGTATTTCATACCCCAGAAACCACCGCTAGCACTAGCATTAAGTGTCGCAGAACTATCAGAGCTATCTTTAGATTGCTCTGATTGTTTAACTTCCATTGTGAATTCAATGTCAGCAGAAGTAATAGCCAAAGAAGGCAAAGGAACTAAAGGTAGCATTGGCACCATAGAATCAATCTGCTGTAATTCCTGTTTTCCAGAGTCTGGATTCGTTACATATCTGTTCAATTGAACGTCTAAGAATCTGGTTTTAACCTTCTTGTTATTAGGATCACTCGGATCTGCTGGTTCGAAAGCAACTTCTGAAATGTACTTCCAGGTAACGTCGTTCAGCTTTGCCTGACCCTTTGCCATCCCAACAAGGGGGGAAACAATCAGATCCTCAATCGGAAGACCTGCGAATTGTTGTGCAATGTCGTTTGCCATAATTTATTTTTTTTTATTTGTCATATGGATACCCATAATCTTTTTTATATATCAATAATCGGGAAAGGTCCTATTTACCAAACTTTACCATCCCCTTATACTGCTTTTTAACATTCTCTATTTCATCTATAGCGTCTTTAAATTTTTTCTTGATGTCATCATTGACTGTGAAATTCATGATTGTTCCACAACCTGGACAAACTGAGATCGGGTGCTTCAGTATAAATGCTAGATCTAATCCCAGGGGGGTTCTGCATCCTGGACAGGGTAGTGGCATATATCTTTTACTATTATAGTGTAATATTGATTATGGGAACAAAATTATTCAATTTAGCACTAAATAAATAATTCCTAATATCAAAATCCCAACGACAAGAAAGAACATTAATAGGTATAAAGATGGTGAAATCCCGTAATAATTCTTATTTCTCTTAATATCCCCCACTGGTGAAGTAATTTCCACCATAAATGTTTTTTTAGTGTTGCTTCTTTTCATTTTTTATAATGTTTATTTATATATAGAAGAATGAAACACGTACAACTTTTTGAGGGATGGTTAGATTCACTTACCTCTGGATTCTCTGGAAAGAGTAAGGCAGAACCAGAAGATTATTCCTACAGGGGAACCAAATTTAGGGATGCTAAAGATATGTGGGATCATCCCGAAAGATACAACAAGGATGTCTACAAAAATTATGATTCGGCATTAAAAGAATTAGAAACAGATCTTGGGACTAGAGAAATATTAAGTGTCTCGTTCATGGCAGATGAGGTTTTTAGGGAGATTCACGATTTAACAAGTCCTACAACATCTTTTGGTACTTCATCGCTTGCTGGTAATGAACCAAAACCCAAGGATCCATGTGATAATGAAATACAAATTCTTAAAATAGATCCTAATAAGGAATTTTTTTCAAATAGGTATTGGTATGAATACCACAATTTCCATTCTTATTATTTTATGAATGAAAGAATTGGATTTGTAACTAAGGGAAGGTTTGAATATCCTGTACATTCTTTTTTCACTAAAGATTTTTATCACAGATGGTTAGAAGATACTGACAAGTTATCAGAGCTTCGTGAGGAAATAAAAAATGCTCGTAAATATAGATTTTGGAAAACAGATCCTAAGATAATTGCTAGTAGATATACAAAATGTGGGATTGATACGCTATTTAGCGTTGCTGATGAGATGGAAAGATCGCAAGGCGAAGATTTTTTAATTGCTTGTGATCTTCAGGAAAGAATTAAAAAAGATCCTAACATAACTTTCTCCCTGTTTTTCAGACTAAGAAAATCTGGATATGATAAATTACTAAAATCGTTACAGGGTGAAATCAGCGATGATACAATGAGTACAATATCAGACTTAGGAGAATTAGGATTCTAATAAAAAAGGTCTAGAAAAACTAGACCTTTTTAATTTATGCCAATAAAGCGTAATACTCTTTAAAGTGTTTTAGTCGATCAGCAAGACCTATTGTTCCACCATTTACTCTTTTAGTAACTGCTGTCACTGTTGCTTCGTCTGCACCCTTATCGCAAATAGACCAAAGCTTATTTGAATCGAAGAAGAATGCTGCAGAAGCTAATGGGTATTTAGTAGCAACTAAATCTGAACCAGCAACACAGTCTTCACCAATGAACTTACTAAATTTGGTGTAGTTGTCTCTGCCCGTTAATTGGATATAACCTCTACCTCTAAATTTGTAACCGTCCTTAGAAGCTTCATCGCCGTTTGCCATTCTGTTAGCATAAACCTTTGATGCAATTAATTCAGGTTTTCTCTCATACTTCTTTGCTAGATCTTCTGTTGGAAAGTATTTTTTGAATGTTCCCATTAATCCCTTAGCTGAATAGTTAAGGTTTTCGTTTACTGCTTTAAATCCACCACTTTCATGACCACATTGGGAAAGAAAATGAGCTAATCTTAAAGGCGTAGTGATATTGAATTTAGCAGCGGTGTCAGGGATCTGTGCGATTACTGAATCAGGAATGTGCCCTTTAAGTTTTTCTAATTTGAATGAACTTGGAGGAATTGCTGCTGAAACAGGAACCGGTGCAGGGTTCGGTGAGGCTGCCCCCGCTGGAAACATTTTTGCCCAAGTTCCGTCTCCTACAAGACCATCTGGTGTTAAACCATTAGCTGATTGCCAATCTTTAACTGCTTTTTCTGTGCCAGGTCCGAAAGAGCCGTCTGCTCCTAGACCTAAAAATGACTGGAGTTTTTTTACGTCTTCTCCTTTAGACCCGACTTTTAGTAACATAGGGTATATTTTTTATTCTATATATCTATTTAGTCCCGATCCTGGATATATAAAAATATGTTACAGTCTAGCGGTCTTATTAAATTTTCGGATATCAGAACAGAGCTTGCTGTGCCCTCACAAGCACCCTTTTTATTAGGAGCAGCAATTGCCGGAGAATATGCAGCTCTCACTTGTTCTGATCCTAGACCAGATCTAATAAATCCTGGTAATACGTCTGAGTGGTATTCGTATGATCATTCAGAAATATGCGCGGGTGGTTGTCCAACTGTTACCGGGGCAGGGGCTTCGATGCAGCCGTGTATAGGAGGAACGATTGATGATTACATGGGAGCAAGTGTTTCTTTAGACGGAAATGTTGACATTGATAGTAACTTTACAGTAGACGTATCATATACTAGTCTTGGAGCTTCATGCTCGGGAACAACCAGTACTATATCATTATCTGTTCTAATTTTAGCTGGTGACAGCTGGGGAAATCTTGATGCGTGCTCTGGAGGAGGATATTTTCCTTCAGGTGCTAATATATGTTCAGTCTGTATTTCTGCTTGGGACAACCCAAATGTTTCGATAGGTGCTGCGGTTGGATGTGGAGGTGAGGCACTTTGCTCGCCAACACCGACCCCGACGCCAACTCCTACCCCAACTCCTACACCGACGCCTACTCCGACGCCTACTCCGACGCCTACTCCGACGCCTACACCAACACCGACGCCTAGTCCGGAAGGAGGACCAGCATCCGGAAATTGCTTCAATGTAACATATCCATCCGGATCTGTCCCTATCGATCTTTATGTTAGATACAGGGCATTCTCCGATGACATCGTTACTGATACACTAGTAGGTTCATTATTGTCAATAGATAATGGGAATGGAACATATACGTCTGTAGTGTGTGCTAGTACAATAATCGGTTACGATATTCCGGTTTTTGTACAGGGTGGTTTAGAGATAGTGTGGGATTATCCTTGGATCCAAACCGGATCATGTAATCTTGAGGGTCAATGTATACCTACCTAGTATATTAATTAAAATTTAGTGATTGCTAGCCATTTACCAAACATAGATCCTGCTACGAAGAATATAGGAACTATCCAATCACCCTTTAGTAGAGAATTTACGCCTATTGTTAAGCTGAGAAGAGCAACAATTGAGATAAGAAAGGAGTTGGTCATAGACTTTTTAAGATCCACACCATCGTTGTATTTGATTTCTTGGACTTTTAAGATAGCCATTGCAGCCTGAAGAATAAAGATTACCAGGCAAGTAATAAGTTGATTCATAAGATTTTACATCAGTCTCTCTATCGGCTTAAGTGTGGGCTGATAGATGGGTTTAATTTGAGATTTACACTTGAGACATTTATAGTTCTCTATCTCTCTTTTGTTCCCCTTCTTTTTCTTAGACTCCTCAAACATATCAGAATGGTAGGAGAATTCCTCAAATTTTTCTAGGTGCTTCATAGTCTTCTATATATTACATTTTTTATTTCCGAAAATGAATTCTAGATTTGTAGAAAATAAATCGGATGGAGGAAGATAAAGATATACAATACATGAGGGTAGCTCTGGGTATGTGTGGGGTTGGGGTTAGTAACTGCACGGCAGAAATTATACTTAAAGTTTTTGAGGTAACAAAAAAGATGGGAGGGGATTTTGACCTCTCAACAGCTATTAAAATACAAACCGAGATTGAAGAGAAGTACACCCAGAAATTTACCGCATCAATTACAGTAAAAGGATTAGAAGAATTTTACGATAATACTGTGGATCAATTCCACACAAGACCGGAGGAGGATCCGCTAACAGTTACTATGATGATGGATGCTCTTAAAAATTTAATAGAACAGCATAAAGATATACCCATTTAATATTAACCCCAAACTAACCGACCATGGACATTGTTATTGATTTTGATGGCACCTGCGTTACCCACGCATTCCCTGCAGTGGGACTGGACATAGGAGCTGAACCTATTTTAAAAAAGATACTAGATAACGGGCACAATCTAATTCTTTTCACTATGAGAAGTGATCTTCCGTCCCCAACATATAGAAATCAGGGAAAGATGTTACCCCCTGGTAATTATCTACAAGATGCTGTAAATTGGTTCTCTGATAGGGAAATTAAACTATACGGAATTCAAAGAAATCCGTCACAAGATTCCTGGACAAGCTCACCAAAAGCTTATGGGCAATTGATCATCGATGATGCTGCTTTGGGATGCCCACTAGTATTTGATGAAAGCATCTCGGGAAGACCTTTTGTTGATTGGGAAGCAGTAAATGATATGATGGAATATATGGGATTTTTTAGAAATAAATCAGAAGACAATGAGTAGAGAAAGTGGATTTGGAATCAACCCAGAGAGCGGTGAAATTCTAGAGGCAGCTTGGGGATGGGACGAAGTTCCTGGATTTAAACCAGGTTACTTCTTTCAGATATTTAAATACAACCCTATTGAAGACGAGGAAGATTGTATCGTCAACGAAGGGTTTCTGGAAGGAATATCTTTAGAAAAACTTGAAAATTTAAAATCTCTATGGAAGGTAAGAAAGACAAGGTATACAGGATAGTAGAAAATAACTTTTATCAGCGAGGTGAAATAAGTAAGGACCATACCAGTTATCACGTAGAGGTTCAAAAAAGATTCTTATGGAGAAAATATTGGAGTTCTATAAAAGAGCCTCACTATGATCATAGCTATAGAATAGAATTTAAGAGGATCGAAGACGCACAAAAGTTGATAGAGAAATTAAGGAGTGCAGAAAGAATTAACGGCTGGAGCGAAAGGGTTGTTGGAGGAGATCCCCGATTTGAGAAAATATAATTAAAAAAATGAATAACAGATTATTTATAATAGGAGATAGCTTTGCCGCACCCTCCAATGATGCCTCGTTTTACGGAAAGATTTTACAGGAGGATTTTCCCAGAATGAAGGTGGCTTGGGCCGGACAGAGCAGCAGGGATTTACAATCTATCATAGATGATTGGATTAAACTCATACCACACCTTACAGAGAATGATTATCTCATAGTTGCTATCCCTGTTTTTTACCGAACAAGATTACCACTTGCTGAAAAAAATTGGTATAATATGGATTTGAATAGAATAAATTTTACAAATAGATTTGTAGGAACTCCCTCGTATGCAAATGGAACGGAGCTGGAATTCTTCGGAAGCTCTTTTGACGCACAGCATTTGGAAAAACTTCTTAGCAATCAGAGAGTTATCAATTCAACAGCAGTTTCGGAGATTAATTTTTTTGAGATTATAGAATCATTAAGAAAAATAACCAAAGCAAAAAACTATGCCTTTTCCTGGTCAGAATTTGAAAGATCCCCAAAGCCTTTCGACGATTGTGTAGAATTAAAAAGAAAGATCGGAATATGGAGAACTATAAGAGATGATTTCTTTGAATTTGGATCGGATAATCCACTCAACGAGCACGATAGGCATTGGCAAAAAGATACGCACCTCGCTTTTGCTAAAATGATTATCGAGGAATTTGATATTAAAAAAAATATAATCTAGAGTATATGAGTGATCAATTTAATTATGTGATAGCAAGAAGATGGCGTGATGATAGTAATGAATTATGTTGTTACGCATACAACAATACAGTTTTCTATGGAGATATGAAAGATGCTATCTCAACTAGGAATTTTATCAGGGGAAGAGCAGATGGACATAATGAGGAGTATGAGATTTATAAAATAGAAGATAAATTTTTAAAAATAGATTGATATGAGCGATAATTCAAAATCTGGCGGAATGAGTCTAATGAGTGGTATGTTCCTTCTATTCCTAGGATTAAAACTGGGAAAAGTAATAGACTGGTCTTGGTGGTGGGTGACATCACCGCTCTGGGGAGGTGCTGCTTTATTATTACTGGTAGTAATCATAGCTGCAATATTAGTATTAATAAAAAAATTATAAGTATGTTATTTAAATATAAGATAAGTCTAGAAGTTGAGGTTGATTTCGAAGCACCATTGCTTGGTACAGATACAACTAGGATAAGTCGCAAACAAACCGATGCAATTGCAAAGGCAACCTTAGCAGAAATAACTAAATTAGGAACCACATCCTATATTGTTATCGACAGAGATATAGAAGGAGATAATCTGAATGGTAAAATTAAAAGCGAGATTATTTTAAGAAGCCACCGAATGATAGAAGAAGATAAAAAAAATAAATAAAATGGATCAACAACTATTAACGTTAGAAGGTGATATGTCTAACTATCAAAAAGTAAAGGACATTGTATTAGGTAAATTAGTTTCTGAGGGATTACTTGAGAAAAGTGATGCCGACGAATTTTCAGAGAGATGCCAGGTCCTAGTTTATAAAGGAACATGGTTCAGTAAATGGTTTGACAAGAACGTAAAAGCAAATGGCTCCGGAGATAAGCAGAGTTATTATATGAGAATTATCGAGCTGAGAGAAAAAGAAGATGAAGTTGATAGACTACTTAGAAGAACCACAGGAAATTATGACGAATAATAAAAAACAAATAACATATGAAGATTATTGTACAACAAAACAGCGATACTGCTAAAGTTGAAATTGATACTAAAGATTGTAATTATCAGTGGTCTTTTAGAGAGGCACTTATTTTAGCAATGCAAATAGAGGGATTTGAAAAATCTTTTATTGATGCAGTTTTTAATCAAGAGGAAATAGACTTGAGATGTGAGCCTATGAGTGATGAAGATTGTAATATGCGATCAAATTAACCAAAACAAATAATATGATATATGTTTCCATTGATATCGAGACCTCAGGTCTTGATCACACAAAACATTCAGTACTTTCTATAGGAGCAATCATAGAAGACACTGAAAAAAAGTTACCATTTCTAAAATGTCCTAGATTTAATGCTATCATTTTACAGAATGAGATAACAGGATCTCCAAGAGCTATTGATATGAATAGTTCTATCATAGGATCTATGGGAAGATATCTGGAGGCAAGTAAAGAAGATAGAGAGAAATTAGAATTAGCAGAGACGTGTGTTTACGGTGGAGGATATGAATTCTGGGAAAAGGACGAAGTAGTAAAAGCCTTCTATTGTTTTCTTTGGAATAATGGATTTGCAACCCTGGATACACCATCGATGCACATTGGGGGTAAATTAAAACCCATCATTGATGGAAAGACTAAACCCATCACAATCAATGTTGCTGGAAAAAACTTTGGGACCTTTGATAAGTTATTCTTGCAGGAATTACCTTGGTGGCAAAAATTAGTAAGAACCCGTCAAAGAGTTTTGGATCCAGCTATTCTATGCGTTGATTGGAAGAATGATACGTCATTACCTTCTCTTACCCAATGTAAAGAGAAACTGGGAATAGAAGGAATAGTAACACATAATGCATTAGATGATGCATGGGATGTAATTGAAATACTTAGAAAATTTTATTAGGATGAAATTATAATAACTGAAATTCCCTTGGTAATTCGCCAGGGGTTTTTTCTGCTCGTGTGTTTTTTAGAAATGGCCCTTTGAAGTTCATCTTGTTTCTTGATATACTATAAAGGTGCATCTGTGTGGGATCATACAAAGATTCCTGTAGATTATGAGGCGTGAAATAAGAAATGCCAAGATTGGGTAGGACTAGAAAAACTCCTTCAACATCTTTTAGAATTTGTTGAAGAGCAGTAATCGAAAAAAGATTATCGATTGTTTCTTTTGTACAAGTAATCTCTCCACATCCAGTTTGAAATAGATTCATCGATATTGGTTTAATCTTAGATAATAAAACTTGATCTCTAAAATTAAACATTGAGTGATATGCTGCTAATAATGGATCGTCATCCAGATCATGAACTAAAAACCCATTTACTATTTTTCGAAGTTCTCCATTAACCTTTACCACGTTCTGGTCTTTATAAAAAGGTATTCCATCTTCCCCAGGTAATAAGAATTTCTCTAGAAGCATTCTAAAAGTTCTTACCTCGCTCGTTTTAGTTGTGTAAAGATTCTTACCTCCAAATATCCCAAGGTGCCCAAAATTCATGATTGCAAGATTAAGAATTAGACCTAAATCATTATATTCAGTGAATCGTTCTGAGAACGTAAAGATGCCTCCTTCTGATACTTTCTTTACCTCATACTTCTTTTTATCCGGAAGTATTAGATCTGTATCGTCAGTTCCACCTGAGATTGCATCTTTTATGCAAAGACAAAGAAGTACTTCCCCCATTCCTATTTTGTCTGATGTTATCTTTAGAAGATCCTGGAATAGTAAACCTATTTGGGTGTTATTGAAAGATATAATTTCATTTATCTCAACAGCAAAGATTGATGGATGTTCAACCTCATAATGATCTAGGTAATCATTAAAAAATTCTTCCTTCACCTCGTCGGGATATTTATCAATTGTCCCGAAAATGTTTTCCTCAACGTCCTTTCTTTTCATAGGATTAACCTTTCTAAGAATGAGTTCTCTTGCTTCTTCACTTGTCATAATGTATTTTATCCCACGTTACCAAAAAAGTTACGGATTAAAAATTATTTCATATATTTGTAAAAATGTAAAATGGATGATAGTTCCTATATTAATTGCTGATAAAAAGAATCTAAATGATAGGTATTATGATACTAAATCGCTTGAGAAAATAATATCAGATTATAACAAAGAGGAGGAAAGAATTGGACAATGTTTCGGGGTTTTTAGAACCGAGCCAGATTATTATCCTTACGGAGAGAGGGGACTTGTAAGCATCAGAGATATTGCATTCACCGTTGATTCTATGGAGATAGAAGGAAAGATTCTAATAGCGGATATAAATATTTTGAAAACCCCTGCAGGAAACGATCTAAAAGGAGTGATTGATCTGGTTGTGTTTAGAACCTGTGTTTGGGGAAATCTAGAAGAAGATGGAAGGGTGGAGATAGAAAATTTGATTTCAATAAATGCCATATATTCAGTTCATGATTCCTTCAGAAGAATAAAAGAGATAAATGAAAAATCTATTTACATCTAACACATCATCACAGGGTATAGTTTTTACACCATCCTCCGGGACATCGATTTATTCACTAGCTGGATCATCTTCCGGAAATATTGGAATAGGTACAATTAATCCATCTTCTAAGATGACAATTTATTCTAATGGATCTGTCGGAATGTCAGGAACTTCTTTCTCCAATCAGGTCTTTGTTGGCGGAATTTTTGAGGAGCTAAGACCTAAATTTTTTGATATAGTTCTAAATGAATCTTCAAGATTTGATGGCGAATCTGTAGCAAAGATTTATGATATGCTTAAAGCCTGTGGAGGAACTACCGGAGTTGTATTAGATATCTTCGTCAGGTTTAAGGATATCCTTAATGAAAAAAGAATTGGTAGAAATACAGAGATCGCACTGTATGATCTTTTTGTTAAGAAGATATACTATAGTTGGGTCGAACCAGATTCACTCATTAATATTTTTGAAAAGATAGATGGCTAAAAAGAAAAAACCAGATCTAGTAGTTTGGAACGAGGAGAACGGGTACTACCAAAGAAGTCTCACGTATGGATCGAATTTAGGAGCTCCTGCTATACAGATAGAAGATATTAGCGGATGGAAAAAGATCGCAGCAGCGGACGTTAATAAGCAGTTTAAATCAAAGTTTGACGAGCTCAAGGCAGAATATGAAACCCTGGTAGAAGAATACCGTTGGAATGATCTGATATTCAAAGCACAATACAATTTCAAACCAGTTATAGGTGAAACTTATCATTTATATGTAAGGGAAGACGAGTCAATATTCCTTTCACTGATTGAGCCTTCTTCCTGGGAACAGAAATACATAGGAAGCTTTAAACTCACATCCACCCAAAAATGGAAGAAGGTAAAACCAACAAAAAAGAAGATAAGGTAATCCCGTGGGTTATAACATTTATTTTTTACGGAACCTTTCTTTACTTTTACCACTATTAAAATAAAATATAAAAATGGGATTACAATTATCTTTACCTAAAGAAAGAAGTTTACACCTTGCTCAACAGGTTGATCAGGCATCAATCAACGCAATAACTAAATCCATTATAGAAATTAATGAGAGCGATCTGCACGTTTCAAAAATATCGGAAGTCCATGGTTTTACTTATAATCCTAAACCAATAGAATTGTACATAGATTCCTACGGGGGGTATGTTTATCAGTGTCTTGGGTTGCTCGGTGTAATAGAAAATTCTAAAATACCAGTCCATACTATCGTAACAGGATGCGCAATGAGTTGTGGATTTATGATAGCGATTACGGGACACAAAAGATATGCGTATAACCATGCTACTTTTATGTATCACCAGGTCAGTTCAGGAACAGGCGGAAAATTAAAAGACATGGAGGAAGATATCATCGAAACCAAAAGACTTCAAAAATTTATTGAAGAACATACACTATCCAAAACTAAGCTTACTGAAAAGGATCTTGAAAAATGCTACGACCAAAAGAAAGATTGGTATTTTACATCTAAGCAGGCATTGAAGAGTGGAATTATAGATGCTATTATCTAGAACTAAAAATATATGAAAATAGATTTAACAGGAGAAAATATCGAGATCGGAAGAAATGATGAATGGATCTTTTATAAGAATCGTTTAACTTCCAGTGCTACCGAATGGGCAAGAGATAAATGGAAATTAAAAAACATCGCTGCTTTATACGTCGAGGAAAAGAAGGTGTATGGAAAATTTGCAGAGAATCTTTTCGATGTTCAACCAGACACACGGGAAAAAACCTACATCCTAGTAAATACCAAAACCAATGAACCTATCTATGAATCTACGAGCTATGAATCCCTCTTGTATCATATAGATTTCATAGGAATAGCTAAATCATTTAAATAAAACAGCTAATATGAAATACCTAATAATCCTTGCAGCAATTTCTGTTATTCTGATATTTAGCACATTTTTCATCGAAGAAAAGATAATATCAAACCTCCCAGAAACTAGTAGATTTAAAAAGTGGTGGAGGAAGAGTATTGTTGGGGATGTGAATGATATGAATCACAGATAACATCTTCGTTCTTTCCTAATTATTTAGATTTTATCGATTTATCGTAAACAGTCTCTGTGTATCCCATGATGCCCATTTTTTTGAGGTCTTTCTGATACACAAGATCTTCTGAGTGTCCGCTTAGAATTTTTTTGATAGCATATTCTTCTATTGCTTTAGCATCGCCCGTTCCAAAATTTGATTTTATGGTATCTGCCATATTACTTTCTTCACCCGTCATTTGATCCGGGGTTTTGGTTTTGAGTAAATTGACCTGCTTAGTCCAATAATTTTTAATTGCAGTAAATACAGAATTATAACTTGCATTACCCTGAATTGCACTATTAATGTTACTTCTTGCTTGGGTATCGCTCTTGTATGCCTCCATTGTTTCTTTTACTGATGCCTTTTTGATAACATCAGACTGCTCATTTAAAATGAACCCTTTATAATTGACTAGGTTTTGCATATGTCTTATATATTCATTGTACCCAAAAGAATATATAGAAGAAAGGGATATGAAAAAACTAATAATACTTTTATCTTTAATTCCTACCCTAGCTTTAGCTCAGGTTAGCACGTGGAGAAATCCTACTCCACCAGCAGCACCAGCACCACAGAGAACAACATCTCCTTCATCTCCACAACAATCTGTACAACAGAGAAATAATGTAAGCAGTTGGAGAAATGAAACACCAAGAGAATACAACAGCCCTAAAAATACCAAACCCGGATCGAATATTATTATAAGAGATCCATTTTTTAATGATTGGGGATGGAACAATTGGGGCTGGGGATGGAACAGATGGAATACGTGGGGAGCACCTGGATTTGGGTGGAACCACTGGTCTCCTGGATTTTATCATAATGATTGGGGATACAGACAACCAGCAAGAGTCTATGTTTACGATAACGGTAAAAGAGACACAATAAAAGGCAAGAAGCCTGTTATTAGTTTTGGTATACAAAGAACATCTGATAAACAAATAGGTGGATTTTTTACAATGGGAGGCAAGGGATATTTTATAATGGAGTATAACTCAAGCTTAGAAAGAGACAGATCTACATTTTTCCCATTTGGCAATATAACACAAATAGACTTCCCCCTAGTTGACGATCTAGTACAGAGAAACAGTTTCTATATAGGAGCTGGTAAAAGAATCAAAAGAACCGGGGTACATTTTATGATAGGAACGATAAGCGAAGATGTAAGATGGAGAGGTAAAGATGATATAGGATATATCACCTTCCCTAAATATCTAGACAGATTCACAACAATGAAAGTTGGTGCCCTGCACGATTATAAGAATCTAACACTAAAGGTAGATTATGATCCGGTAATTAATACTGGAACATTTGGTCTGGGAGTAAATTTTTAGAAAAATTCAATACATTTGCTCAAACCCCTTTTATATGAGCACAAGAAACCAAAGGATCCTTTATAAGATGTCATCGGAAATAGCTAATATGATGAAGTTAGATCTCGTTGGAGTTAGTAGGGTGGAAACATTTCTTGGAGGATTCCAAAGTGGTTCCCTGAAAGGCATTACTGTAAATCTTAAAAGATTTTACAAACTAGTTGAAGCAAATGGTGTTAAACAAAAACAAAGAAGGGGTATAGGATATAAAGTAGATCTTGTAATTCGTAATAACGAGAAATTCAATAAAGAAATAGAAGATCCCGGATTTGTCAAAATAGAAAATCCTACATTTTTTTCTTCCAATAGATTTAGTTAAATTTAAGGGTAACTAAAACCCCTGATATGAGAAAGCCAGAAAAAAAAGATCAATCGAATATTCCATTTAATATATGGATGAATCACATCCAGGTAGAATTGGAAAAAAATTATATCAAGCTAGGAAAAATTAGAAGAAGGGAAACCCAGTCTAGATAAGATTTTTTTCGAACTGATCATAGGCCCATTTTAAATAATCATAACCAGCTTCGACATTCTTAGAAACCTTTAAAGGTGGTTTAGATCCTTTGTATTTTTTAGGATCTATCTTTTTCAATTGCTTCCATGCAGAATCGCCTATCTGAAATAGACCCTTAAAACTTGGATTCGATTTAGGATTCGGATCGAATCTAGACTCTTTATAAGCAACTGTTGTTAAGAAATGATCTGGAAAATCGGAAGGCTTGATCCTAAATAAAGCAGCCTTTATTTTAGCGTTCTTTGGATTGTTAATTTCTTTTAAAGCTTCCCCCTCTAATTTTTTCCAGGTGTCTCTTTGATACATTAGAAATGCCATAACAGCTTCTCTATCCTTTCCGTCTCTTACAATATCATATCCTGTATAAGAGCTGGGCATATTATTAAGCATATTTCTTCTTAATGTTGGATCTAATTTTTCTTTTCCCTTGATAATATTAACTAATTTAGCTGCTCCCGTCGGTCCTTGCTGATGCGGGAGATATAACATATGTGGTCCGTTGATTATCTCTATTGTCTTGGAGGTCGTTGATTTTTTATCAACTGCCTTAGGTTTGCTGGTGAAAAATCCCAGAACAGTTTTCTTGAATTTGTCCCAGACTCCTTCCTGCTCATCTATTCTTTCGGAATAATCATTAAACTCCTTATACTCTTTCAGATATCTCATTACGCTATATATTTAAATCTTTGGATCTGGTTCTGTTAATAGATCGTCTAGCCATCCAGGCACTGATCCCATTTCTTCTATTGTTTTTAGCTCCGTCACGCTCCGATTTCCCATAGTATATTGTTTACCATTAAATGATGAAGGAGCTGTAAATACGAATCCTCTAAAAAGAACATCGATATGGATACCAGCGTAGGATCTGCCCAGAATATTTGGCATCTTCTCCTCTTCGTGAAAATAAATATGGTATCCTCCGTTTCTGGTTTTTTCATAGACGAAATCGTCTATTGAGCAATTATTTAATTCCATTAAGGAATCGAAAAGTAATACGGAGGATCCAATATTATCAATATCTATACAAACAATCGGGGAGTTATCTATTCTTAGACAGGTGACATCATATTCGGATTTGGGCTCTTCTATTAAATCTAGAGGAACCTTCTCCCTGATCATTTTTATCTTACCCCTTTCACCTCGATACTTGCCAAGAAAAATAGGAACTCCCAGGGATTTCCACTTGTTTGCGTAGAGTAGGTTCATAATTAAAATCCAAATTCTCCTAGATCTGATAAGGTAATTACTTCGTCACCGAATTTACTGATCATTAAATCAAATAGTTCTGGAACTTGTTTCCTAATAATAGACATTGTTTGAGGTGTACATTCGTGATTAAAATCGGTTTTTGCTAATTCTGATATAAAATCTTTTTGAATATATTTACTGCATCCAACTATTGAAAGAGCCACATCTTCAAAGTTTATTGAAGCACAGCTAACCATTGATCCAATTAGATCAAAATCATATTCATCCTCGTAATCATATCCTCCATCATCTTTATTCAGATTCTTTAAATGATATAAAGAGACTATTTCCTTCTTATCATTTTTTAATTCCGTGATTACATCCTCTATTGTCTCCTTATCATCAACGCTTCTCTCCCAATTTTTGATTTCCACATTAGGAGGAAGAAAAAATGTCACAATAAATATATTGCCATATACTATTGAATGTTCAGTATCCCATTCCCCTGTATTTTGTTCCGCGTCTTTGCAATCTTCCCACTCAGCAGTACCTTTCTCATAATGGTCACAATCATCATCAAAATGATCAGTCCAACATTGTCCAGGTACAGAATCTGACATGTCTGGCATCGATGTGCTAATTGGGATTAATTCAAAGTCCATGTAACAATAATTCTCATTAGTACCTAAAGGGACTAGAAAAAATGTCCGATATGCCATTTCGGTGTTCCCAGATTCTAAAATAGAAAAATTTTTAAAATTCTTGATGATTTTCATTCTTTACTTATTATAGACAGCTAACTAGGATATTTCAGTTCGTACCCATCCAGTTCTCTCCAATCCTTCTAGCCATTGTGGGATATCCTTCGCTATTATCATAGACGAATCAGTTTCTTTGTGTGTTTTGAGATCGAGTTTTCTGACGTATATGAACCAATCGTCATCTTCAGATTCCTGTATTAGACAGTAATTTCTAGCTTTGGGCTTTTCTAATTTATATAAAATCTTACCATATTTGTCTTTATATGTTGATTTCATGATTAGAAGCCAAGTTCAGTAAGATCTGCAAGGGTTTCTGCTCCACCACCTGTTGATTTTTGTAGCTCTTCCCAAAGACCTGGGTAATATTTTTTAACGAAGTTCATTACTCGATAATCCCCGCTATTTAATATTATATCCTGAATTTCTTTTCTTCTTTCTTCACCTGGTCCTAAATCCTGGCGTCCGCAAGCGCTAGCGATCATACCAGATACAATCTCGGTGAAGAGGCTGTATTCCTGTATTGATTCTGGATTTCTTGAATGCTCCTTTGCGAAATATTCTTTATTTGATTCGATTGAAACATTGATTAGTGCCTCTGCTACCATGCCTTCGATAATATCGGGATACTTTGAAGAAATGTCTTTGGCAAATACTACACCGGATCTAAATCCTCCCTTTATATCCTTTTGTATATCCCTTCTAGGATCGGTCGACCTTAATCTGATTGATAGCATTTCTTTGTTCTTTCCAGATACTATAACACTTGCAGAAGCTAATAATAGTTTTGCCGGGCTTGTTTTATCCCACGTTCTTAGGGGCTTAACTATAAACCTTTTGAAATACTCAAAATCCTCGTTTCCCTGGAATGGAACAGATGGTGTACCTAGATCTGAATTGGTTAATTTGACAGCTGTTAGTTTATTGTCTTCTGGCAGAATTATATTAACTCCACTTTCTAAAGCAACCTTCTGGGTAGCACCTACCTCTTGGCCTGTTATTTCCTCCCTTCTTATTCCCATAGCTTCGCATAATGCTGCCCATTTTGGAGAGGTGAAAAGACCACTTATATCTACATTATCTTCCGATAATTCACTCTCAAATAATCTAAATAGCTTAATGTGCTTCATTTTTAATCTTGTATTTAGTATATATATTCAAAAGACAATCTCCACTTTTTATTATTCCCGGAGTCCCCTTTACATAAGGGCTTTACTCCTCCTTGAATGATATAAAATAAAGGTTAGATGTTTGAATATATAAAGGAATATAAATTACCAAAAATGAAACAAGTAATTGAAAAAATTAAGGGTATCATAGATCTGGTTAAAAAGCTACTAGTAAAAGGAACTTCTGAAGAGAAGAAAGAACAAATAAAAGAACTTACTGAGGAAGTTTTTGAGGTTGTTGAAGAGGTCAAAGAAGTTAAAAAAGCTATTAAACCAAAATCTAAGGCTCAGCCTAAGGTTAAAAAATAATTTAAGACAGTTGGGGTTTGAAGACCCCACTTAGGGCCGGAAAGTTATTTCCGTAAGGCAGGAATTCGCTACTCCTGCCTTTTTTTGATGATATATAAAACATGGGAGATAATAAAATTTTTGAAGGCTACGACGATAAACTCGATAAGGATATAAGGGATTTCTTCGGTCTTTATTTTACGAGAAAGATAAAAATAGATAACTGTGACGACGTGCTAATTTTTAGCGGGCCTTTGGAAAATGATGCAGAGGCAAATCAAATCATAGACGATCTTAAAGATGCTTTGGATGAGATCGGTGATAATATGCGAAGCGACGGCGAAATATTAAATGAATTCGGGATCGACGACTTTCTTTATGAAAATCCAACTTACTTGGAAAAATTAAATTCGTTGGGGTACTCCGTAGACTATGAGGAGATAAAAAAAGGATATTAGAAAGTGCTTTAGAATCCAAGCTCACCTAAATCCGCCAGAGTCTCTAACCCACTTGGGTCATTACCACTAAGATTTTTGTAAATATTCCATAGTTCAGGAAGATTCTTTCTTATATTACTTAATCCCTCAGCAGGAATAGATAAACCTTTCATTTCTTTTGCTATTAATTTGAAAAATACGGTATCGCTGATTTCAATTTCATCCTCTCCCTCCATTCCCTTAGCGAAAATATCCATAGCAAATCTTACAAATGCTTTTAGAATTTCGTACATATGTATTTGCTTTTTGTCTGGAAGTTCATTGTCTATGTATTTAGTATCTACTGATGATTTTAGTTCTATAAATGCTTTAGCTGCTGTTGTTTCAACCTCCTTGCATTTTTCTATTGTATCACCTACATGAATATCAACACCTGACATGAAATAACTCATCTTCAATTTTTTGGGTACTTCCGAAAACGAAATGGCAATAGGTACGTTTCTAAAATGAAGATCATATAAGGAAGCTCCTTCAATGCCCCTATTTCCTGAGGATTGGAGTACTATATCTGCTAATTTTATCAGGGGTGAATCTGTTTTATTGCCCGTATAATTCCAAAAACCATTTGCGAAACTTTGACACACTATTTCTATACGAGAATCTCTAACCGATTTTTCCCTTCTTACTAAACCTATAAAATTTAAAATTTGATTCCATCTCGGGGAAGAAAAAATAGGAGAATGCTCATCCATTGGTTCTTTTCCCCCAAAATATGCTTTAGAAAAATGCTTTCTGGTTTCAGGAATGTTTAGATTTTTACCTATTAGATTATTAATCTCCTGATCTACAAATTTCTTGTACTCCTTTATAGGCATACCCTGGGGTCTTATGGAAGTACTGTTTGCAATAAATTCAACCCACACCCCTCTAATACAGTCTGTGAGCGAATCATAAATTCCCTCGCCATACGTTCTTCCTGTAGACTCTACCGCATGGTACCATTTCCCGTTTTCTAGCTGAGTGATATAGGTTTTACCCCTAAGATTATTTATTTCTACCTTACCGGTTTTTCTTGCTTTATACAGTATTTCGCCTGCATCCAGGCGGGAAGGTTTTGCCAGAGCTAATAGATCTTTACCCTCGGTCGTATTCTCCAATGCATTTACTATCTCGTCAGTTACTGATTGTCTAGTAGCTGCTTCAAATAATTGGAATGTCTTTACATATTTCATGTTATGTCTATTACTGAGTATTATATATTATGAAGAAACATTTTCTTAATTTGACATTCTTAAGCGTTCTGATCAACGAATCCAAAACAAACAGTACAATAAAATTCAGTAACAGTGTAGGTGAAACTCACGCTACTTAGTGTACCGTCTATACGAATAATATTAAATCCTTCAGTTCCTGTGAATTGAGTGTATTGAGTTCCGTTTACTGAATTTTGATACGTCGTACTGGTACTCCAGATTGGTGTAAAGGGAGCAGTTGATTGAACCGGAACATTTAATGATGGATTACCAACACTAGCAAATGCAACTAAAGGATTCGTAACCGGTTGACTGAATGTTGCTGTAAATACCCCATTGCTAGTATTTCGAATTTGGTTTCCACTTAGAGGAACTCCATATTCCAGAGGGAATGTCGTTGGACTGTACATGCCATTCTCAGTTGCCATGCCTCCATTACTTTGTGTAATTGCAACGGTAATACCGTTTTGCCCAGATCCACTTGCTGTGGTACTAGTAATAGAACTGATATTCATCCATTGAAATCCTGAACTACCGAAACCTGTATATGAAGTCCAATATCCGTTATTATTCAACCAGGTCTTAGCTTGTATCATAGTAGCAAATGTTTGACCTGTTTTATTTAAAACTAATTCCAGAAAGCTTTCTTCAGTTAAAAACTTACTTCTCCAGAACCCAACAGATGCTGTTATTCCAGGAATCGGGGTTGGATGTAATCCGTCAGGTTGTGAGTATGCTATCACATAACCTAAATCTTCATCTGGTCCGTTCCAGAAATCTGGAGATTCTGAAAATCCACCAGATGGAATTCCGATTGCTAGGTCACCAACCTGTTCGGTACCGTTTATATTGGATCCTGTGTTATATGCAAATGGTCTAGCTGTTGGCATTTTGAATAATATTAATTGTCTTATATATCACTCATTTCTACATTCCGGAAAGATCCCATACATTTGTATAGAGAATCAAAAAGCTTAATAATGCCTCCACGCGGATATAACCAGCACTTCGTTTCTTTCATTTATTTGTGTTATGATAAAATTAGAGGATTGTATTCCCTTGAAACAAATGAGGTCCCTAGTAATGGGGATGAATCCTTCACAGCCAAGTTCGTATTCGAATTACACGCTCGGCACGGGTGTTATGATATGGGTAAATTCATAAGCAGCATTAATAACAATGACGAACTTAGCGATCTGCCGGCTGATGTTTTTGCTAAATGGATAATGGTCAACCAGAAGCATCTTACACATTTGCCAGAAACAATTTGGGAATCTATCTAATGGATATAACTATAATATAGAAAATACTATATGGAATATTTCTGCGGCACCTGCAATTCAACATTTCCAGACACAATGATTCTGGATAAGACAACAATCATAGAACAGACAGAAACACACGTTCTTTACGAGGGTAATACGTTCTGTCCCCGATGCCAAAACAAAAGTGTTTACTGCAAATCTAATGCACTCATGGTTCCTAAACTAAGGGGAACATTCGTGGATAGGATTCAGGGATATGGAGATAAACATGATGTGGTTTCTTCTCGAGTATCAACTGAGCCTAGAGTAACAAAATTAGAAAAGAGACCTATCGAGTAGCTATGAATCGGAATTCTAAGAATTGGCAAACTACTTTTATTGCGGGTTATTTAACGTCCCTTTCTAATGCAGGAAGAAAAAGAGTTGCTAAGGGAGGTAAGCATCCTTTTATTAATAATCTTAGATCTGATGAATGGAAATGGTTTTTGGATAAATCCAGAATTGATTTGATAGATGATATTAAGTGGATAAAAATTAAATAGTGATTTTTAGATGGAATAGATAGTAAAGATGTCAAACAAAAAAATCATAAACTTTACTCCAACAGGAACTCAAACAACAAGAGAAAATTCCTACGCTCCCCTGACCCCGGATGAAATAATAGAGGAGGTTCATATGGCATACGATTTGGGAATTACTATGACCCATATTCATGCAAGAGACCCAGAGACCTTTGAAAATTCTTACAAGAAGGAAATTTATGGCCCTATTATAGAAGGAATCAGAAAGCATTGTCCGGATTTAACAATCTGTGTCTCTCTAACAGGAAGATTATATCCGGAGTTTGAAAAAAGATCAGAGGTACTTAGTCTTTATCCTGATATGGGATCACTGACTATGTCTTCCCTTAATTTTCCGAAGGGTGCATCCCAGAACGATCCTTCGATGATAATAAGATTGATAGAAGCAATGAATGAGTATGGTGTGAATCCAGAAATAGAATGCTTTGATTCTGGCATGTTGAATTATACAAACTATCTACAGGAAAAAACAATCTTACCGGATTTGATTTATGTCAATATGATTTTTGGTAATATGTTCAATGCACAGGCAGACGTTCATACTATATCATCTATTATAGCAAACAGAAAGGAAGGTTCTTTAATGTGTTTTGGTGGAATAGGAAAAGATCAGTTGAAATCAAATATCATGGGTCTATTATACGCAGATGGAATTAGAATAGGCCTGGAGGATAATCTATACTACACAGAAAAGAATAAAGCAACCAATAAGGAATTGCTAATTAGATCTCACGAGATAATCGGAAAACTTGGATCGGAAATAATGACCCCTGCAGAATTTAAATCAATGGGATTTGGAAATAAGAAGATGAATGCTTAGTAATGAATTAACCATATTAGGAATGAGCGAAGGATGTATATCTATGATATTTGATATCCTTGAATCCAATAATCAATTTCCAAAGATAAGTATTGTTAATAATTTAGGTATAATCCCAACTAAAGAATATCTGAGAGAAAGTTTTATCATAGATCAAATCACAGAATTTGAAAACATCGATGGAGATTTTATTATCGGAGCATCAAAACCTAAAGTCAAGATGAAGATAATGGACCTTTATAAAAGAGTACCTATATCCAATTTTGTTAAATTGATTAGTAGTAAATGCGACATCTCAAATACGACAGTTTTAGGTAACGGTTCGATTGTTAATTCTATGACTTGCATAGCTGCACATACAACGATAAAAGACTTTGTATTTATTAACAGGGGATGTACCATAGGGCATCATACTGTAATAAACAATTACGTGACCCTAAATCCTGCGGTGAACATTGCTAGCAATGTTACGGTGGGAGAATCGACTTTAATAGGTATAGGAACAAACATAATAGACGGAATAAATATAGGATCAAACTCCATTATAGGAGCGGGATCTGTAGTGACTAAAGATATTCCTGATGGTGTTATAGCATACGGATCCCCGTGCAAAATAATAAGAGCCAATGAAGCATAATCCATACAGAATAGTTGAGATGTTCGAAGAAGAGATTGCAGAATATGCAGGATCTAAATATGCTATAGCAGTTGATAATTGCACTGATGCCATTTTTCTTTGCTGTGTCTATCATAAGGTTAGTGAAGTAACAATTCCTAAAAAAACGTACCTTTCGGTTCCCCAGGCAATCATGGCTGCAGGTGGTAAGGTATTTTTTGATGATATTGAATGGAAGGGAATATATCAGCTTTCTCCGTACCCTATCTATGACGCTGCTAGAAGATTCACGTCAGAAATGTACATTAAAGATTCATTCATGTGTCTTTCATTCCATCCTAAGAAACATCTTAAGCTTAGAAAGGGAGGTATGATTCTCACTGATGATAGGGAGGCAATGGAATGGCTTAAGAAAGCTAGACATGAAGGAAGATCTGCAATCCCATATACGATGGACAATATAAAATTCATGGGGTGGAACATGTATATGACTCCTCCTGATGCTGCAGAAGGTCTTTGGATGATGTCAGGAATAGCTAAAGAAAACCAGGACGGCCAAGAAGATTATCCAGATCTGACAATAAACGATCTCTTCAAATTAAATAAATAAATAAATGCTTCATATAGTTACCCCCCTTTATAGATATGAGACACTTCATATGGTTTATGCTTCGATACCAAAGAATGAAGATATCACTTGGCACATAGCAAGATCGTCCAGAAGAGATCCGGGCGAATCCCTTGACTTTATTAAGAGCGATAAAAGAATCAGATATTACGAATTAGATTGTCCGGATACTGATACCGCAACTAAAAGAAATACATGCTTTGCAGAAATAAGTGATGGATATTTTTGCTTTATAGATGATGATACTGAATTTCATCCTGCTATGTACTCAACATATATTGAATGCTCATCTTCGAATTTTATCGGGATGATGACGGGGAATCAATTATCCAAGAGCGGGGTAATAAGAGTAAAAGCAGGTCCCCCGAGACATGGAGGGATTGATACAGGAAATGTACTAGCGCACCATTCATGTCTTAGAGAATGTAAGTGGCCAGAAAAAATTCCAGGGGCACTTCCCAGTGATTGTTTATTTTGGAAAGATGTTCATTCTTTTTATAAAGAATATAAAACTACAGATCTTGTGATTTCCGTTTATAACTCTCTGAAATAGAGATAATTCCCCCTCCACATTTTATATTCGCGGGATTACGCCATACATTTGGCTTATTAAATTAACATCAGTCTCTCAAAAAATTATTACGATGTGATAACAATGAGAGTTATATGATGCTTAAATATAATTTCGCTCGTTCTTTAAATTACCAATTAGCAAGTCCTATCCCAAGCGAGGTAGGCATTTTTATAAATTGTTTTACCTATAAAAATATAAAGGGATAGATAACAACCCAGCCCATTAAAAAATGTGCTGGCCAATTTTAATAATGGGAGAATATGAAATCAAAAATAACAATATTATCTTTACTCTTATTTTTTACTTTTCTACCTCAGATAAAATCTAAGGGGGTAAATAGTAAATTGGAGCAGCCAAAGGTATCCTTAGGAATAAGCTATCTGAGATTATATGAGCAAATTATTAAAGCAGGAGTTAAATTCCCTGAGATTGTATTTGCCCAAGCCGTATTGGAAAGTGCACATTTCAAATCACCTCTTTTTGAGAGAGGAAATAATCTCTTTGGTATGCAATATCCAAAAAAGAGAGAAACCACGGCCATCAGTAGTACTAATGGATATTCTAGATATGAAAATTGGCATGAGAGTGTTTATGATTATAAGCTCTGGCAGGATTTTCTTTTTGACAAAAGAGGAGAATTAACACAAGATGAATATTTTGCATATTTGAATAGATGGTATGCAGAGGATAAAAAATATGTAGCTAAGGTGAAGAATAAAATAAAAGAGTTTTCTTTTATGTTCGGTTCTTAAATAGTGATACCCTCCCACTTAGAGCAATCCCTTTCAATCACATATAAATTCTTGGGTACACAGGAAAGGTCCAGATTCATCGAACTTCCAACAGTCTTCATAAATGCATATCTGGTTACCTCCTTTGTTCTATCACTTAGCTGATTGAAATAAACTGCAGTATATCTGTTGCTTGATATTCCATTCTCTAGACTGATGTCTATCGTAATACGGGAATAGCTTTTTAGATTCTTGCAATTTCTATTCGGTATTTTACCTGGTACGGGACTTAAATAGGATCGATTGTACATAAGTATAAATCCCTCCTTCCGATCTACATAATCCAGATCCTCTATATCTCCTATGTGTCTATGTGAATGCCCTGCCATATACTCCAAAAGTAAGTAATTTTTTTCTCCTGCCATATATAATGACACATTTTATTATTCCGCTTACTATCGATAAATTTATATCAATGAAAAACAACACACTAGGACTTAAATTTAAAGTACCCAATTTCGATTTAGAATGGGAAGAAGCCATTAGGTATCCAGAATTTGAAGACATGGGTAAGGAAAAATGGCTAGAGCTAGCTTCTGGCGGGTATCTAATAAAATACTCAGAGATCAAGGGAATGTTGGGAAATGTTGACTTGGACTTTGACTCCCTAGAGGTCCAAAAGAAATTCCGTTTCCAAAGGGCAATAAGAGAGGGCAGGGTAGAATTATCTATTGTGGTTAAATTTAGCGACCAGTACTATGATCTGATGTCAGGCAATACCAGATTGGCGGGATTGGTTAGAATGGGTATAGATCCTCCTTTATGGGTTATACCTGCACCCGACACTTATTATAAATAAGATGTACAGATGACGTAATTTTTATCACTTTAGATTCTATAAAAAAGACTATGAAAGGAACAATACGCAAGGACCAGGAAAAAGGATGGACGATTAAATTTGAAGAATCCGAATTGCCTCTTCATCCGGATGATGTTGATGAAATTAACGGATGGGATAAGATCTTTGATAACGTGGAAGCTAGAATACTATCCCAGCCTGAATGTGACTTCGAGATAGTAACTGGTTTTAATAGTAGTGGTCCAGAACACTTTCCGGATTACGCAAAGTTCATAAAAGAGGAAGACGAGGATGATTTTAGTGATCTTGACGCAACACTGATGGATGGTATAGAAGAAGATTCAGAATAAAAGAATAATTCAATGAGGATATTTTTACTGGGTGATTCGTTCACAGATAACGTTTACCCACAATTACTTGAAAGTATAAAGAATGGTGATACCAGAGAGCATCGGAGTGGAACTTTAAAATACACAGAAAAGCTAAAGAATAAAAATTTACCGGATCCACTTCATTTTGAAGATTACCTTAGAATGTGGGGTCATGATGTTATTAATTTTGGTTCTAATGGATGCACCAACTATGATATCTTTTACAAATTCGTTCGAATAGATTCCAAATTTAGAGAAGGCGATAGAATCATCATAAACTGGACCGGGATGAACAGATATAATTGGATAGGTAAAGCCGGAAATAGTATATCAATTAACGGCGGAAAGCCTGATGATTATGAAACCAACCCCAAAACAAAAATTCTGTTTGACCAATATCTACACCGAATGGAAAGCAGCAAACCTGGTGGTTATCTATTTAATCATATGGCCCCTTTTGCAGAATATCTACTAAATCTTCATGAGAGGTATAAACCCATTATGTGGGTTCCTAGTGATTTTCCAAACGATGCTTTCAAAGAACAAAGATTCTACACCAACTGTCCATCTAACGAGGTCTTCAAAGAGATAATACCAGAATTTGATAAATTGAAAATCTCAGGCGAGACGGATATAGATGATAGCCATTACGGTAGATGGGGGAATTTCTATTGCGCTGTTATCTTTAATACAATTCTGGAATACACCAAAGATGCTGATCACGACGGATATTACACGAAGGATAGGGAACTATCAAATAAAATAGAGCAAGCAATTCTAGAATCTAAGCCTGATATTACCCCCTTATACCCTAATCCCTTTATGAAAATATTAGATCGGCATTCCAAAAAAAATCTTATTTAGATATTCATCAATAGATAAAGCCCTCTTCAAGAAAGGATCGCAAGAAAGATAGATATATAAATCAGATTAGCACAAAAAATGAAGGGATTTGATACCCCAGATGTTTTTATATGCTTAATATATAAATAAAAACGATGAGAAGATTTCATAAGAGAATCCAAGAAGCTGAAGAATCCGGAGAGGAAATAGTACAAAAAGCATACGAAGTTTTTGGGGTGGATCTGACCCAATTGGCAAAAACCGGAAAATTAGAGCCAGTTATAGGAAGGGACAATGAGCTTGGACAGTTAATTTGGGTATTAGGCAGAAAAACAAAAAACAACCCAGTTGTAATCGGAGAACCTGGCGTGGGTAAGACAGCAGCAGTAGAAAAATTAGCACAAGTTATAGCTGAAGGAAATTGTCCAGCGTTTTTAAGTGATAAAAAAATCATTTCTATTGACATAAATAAGGTCATAGCAGCTGGAGCTTTAGGAGCCCTTATTCAAGAGGTCGAAGAAGAAGGGCTAATCCTTTTCATGGACGAAATACACACCCTTAAAAAACCAGACCATTACGATGCTTTAAAACCTGCTTTAGCGAGAGGTACTTTAAGCCTTATCGGTGCAACTACTTTAGGTGAATATAGGGAAAGCTTAGAAAAAGATGGAGCTATGGAAAGAAGGTTTCAGAAAGTATTCGTAGATGAACCTAGTTTTTCAGAGTGTCTTGAAATATTAAATGGAATAAAGAACAAATATGCTCAGTTTCATAATGTTGAATACACTGATGAGGCAATAGTATCTTTTATAAAACTTTCTCAAAGGTATATTACTGATAGATTTTTACCAGACAAAGCAATCGATTTAATGGATGAAACCGGGGCAAAAATTAGAATGTCCAGGACAAAAAATCCAAAAATAATTGAACTAGAGAAAAACCTTATTATAGCAATTGAAGATGTCAATAGACTTTCGAAAGAACAAAAATTTGAGGAATCTTATGAAGCTAATCTAGAGGTAAAAAGAATTCAGGATGAATTAAAAAATACTAGTACTGAAATTTCAGGAGAAACCCCTATTGTGATTACTAAAGAACTTGTTGAAGAGGTAGTTTCAAAGAAAACTAGAATCCCGATCGAAAAAGTTTCCAGAGACGAAAAACAATCTCTAAAGGGTTTACAAAATCGTTTAAAAGTTGCGGTGATTGGACAAGACCAAGCAATAGATGCTGTTACTAGAATTATCAAAAGAACCAAAGCAGGTCTAAAGGATCCAAATCGACCAGAAGGGGTATTTTTATTTCTTGGTCCTACTGGGGTTGGTAAAACATATCTAGTAAAGCAATTAGCTAAAGAGGTCTTCGGTGATCCTAACAGAATGTTTAGATTGGACATGAGTGAGTTTAGTGAACCGCATACTGTGTCTAGACTTTTTGGTTCTCCTCCAGGTTACGTTGGATATGGGGAAGGAACTCAATTCACAGAAAAAATTAGAAGAAATCCACACGCCATAGTTCTTCTTGATGAGTTAGAAAAAGCACATCCTAAGGTTTTACAGGCATGGCTTCAGGTTTTTGAAGATGGTCACATGACAGATGGCCAGGGGAGAAAGGTCGATTTTAGAAACACTATCATTATAATGACCTCTAATATTGGAGCCAAAGCCCAACAGTCTCAGCCCAAACCATTTGGGTTTGCTGCAGGCTCAGCTTCTTTCGACGAAGAAGCACAAAGAACCAAAGATTTCCAAGCTGAACTTAAAAAAGCTTTACCCCCGGAATTTATAAACAGAATAGATGAAATAATAATTTTTAATGCTTTAGGAAAAGATTCCTTAATTAACATAGTGGATGGGGAAATGCAAAAGGTTGCCGATAAACTTAAGGAAAGAAATATCGAACTTACCTGGGGAAACTCCATTAAAGAATTACTTATTCAACAAGGATATGATAAGGAAATGGGAGCAAGGCCAATGAGAAGAGCAATTCAAAAATTTGTCGAGGACCCTATTGCCAATGCAATTATAGAAGATGATATTGATATTGAAGACAAAATACACCTTGAGTATAATATCTCTACCCAAAAATTAATTATCAACGGTAATGAAGTTAGTGAAAAAAAATATAGTGGATTAAAAACTAAATATAAATTGTTTGAAAACAGGGAAAACTCTAATTATTCTAGAAAGGTTATGAAATTTGAATCTTTTTTTGGAGCAGAAACACAGCCAGGTACTAAACCGGTTACAACACCAGAGGAAGATCCGGATCCGGAACCTAAAAAACCGGTTAAACCTGTAAATCCAAACGATCCTGTTACTGTACCATCTATAAATCCAGGGCCGAAAGCAGAGAAAAAGTTTTCTGAGATGGATGTTGTAAGAAGATTTGAGATGCTAAAAAGAAAAGAATCTGTTAAGAGATATGGAAAATAAAATGAATAGAATAGGAGACTTTAAGAATTTTTCAGAGGCTATGAGAACTAAGGATCTCTCTTCTATTCCTGGCAAAATCCCAGGTGAAGAAGATTATATAGCAAAAGTTACCGATAGAGCCAAAACAAGATTAGGAATAGAGAGAGCAAGAGAGGGAGATGCAGGAATGGCAATCGGTCCTTTAATGCAAGAATTAAGTAGATCTACTTCATTGTCCCTTGGTTATGAGAAGGAATTAAGTCAACTTGCAGAGGAAGTAATTATAGGTTTATATAAACCGATAATTGATGCTTATAATATTAAATTGGATATAGCAATAGACAGTGGAAACGGAATTAGAAGGATGATAGATAATGCATTTGCTGAACAGAAACCTTTGGAACCTAATCCAAAATTATCACCAACAGTAAAAGCAAGAGGAGTTGATTTCAGTATGTTGATCCACGAAGCAGTAAAAGGGATTTGGGAAGTAATGTCATTAGGATCCATTCCCAAAGATCCTGCACTTGCTCAAGCAATAGAATCCCAATTTGGTCTTAAAGATGAACCTGATGAGTGGAAATATGGTCCAGAGATAGCAGCTGATCTTAGAGATTTTGTTAACCAAAACCCTAAGACAGACCAATACAAAAATGTAAGAGAAGAACTTTGGAAATACATGGTAAATCCAATAAATTTACCAACCGATGAGTTTTTGTTACTGATGAAGGGTATTCTTTCTAATACAGAAGAAGCCAGAATAAAGGTAGATTTGATTATAGATAAACTTGTAATAGACATTGAAAAGAGAGATCGATATGCCAGGGACTTAGCAAAATATAATTTTGAGATGGCTGAGTATGAAAGAAAGATGGAAGAATGGAATAGAAGAAACAAAGCCGCTGACCAATTCAAGACCCCAAGCATTAACATAAAGAAAGATGTCGAAATAGAAGGCGACTACAGTCAAATGTCACAGAAAAGATTATCAGATGAATTATCACAAGCTTTAGATGCTAGAGATTTTGATAAGGTAAAGATTATTTCTCAATATATAAAATAGGGACATGGAAAATATTAAAGAAGTAGAAAAAAGAAAACTCATTAACCTAATTATACAGGGAGAAGCTAAGAATACCAAGCATATTCTTCAAATGCCAGAAGTGAGAGATGGTTTAAAAGGTATATTAGGAGATCAAAAGGGTGAAGAACTATTTAGATCTCTTAGCAACTTATCCATGGCAGCAGATAGATTAGACTGGCTAGAAAATCCAGAAAGAAGAGGTGCTATGATGCAAACCGGTAGTAGTTTTGGAGGAGCGGTAAATATCGAATGGTCTTAAACCTGAAATATATTCAGCATCGTTAGGAATCTACCATTTGTTTAACCTTATCTAATATCAAATCCTTATTATTAAGTATTTTTTGGGTTTTTGCTATAATTGGATCACTTTCACCCCCCTGTTTTAGTACGTTTTGTTGAAGTCTTTCTACCTGATCAAATATTTCTTGCGTTGATTGATAGATTTTATTCATATTCTCCTTACTAACAAAAGGTCTTACGATGTCACTAAAAACACCAAGAACAGAAAGAGAGAAAATACCGTTTTCCCTAAAGAATTCGTAAATTTCTTCCTCAGAAATAATTCCACCGCTCTTAAAAATATCGGTTACTACTCCTACAATTTCTATCCATTCTTGTTCTGGAATATCCCCTTGAATATTTTTACTCGAAAGACCAAAAAGAGATGATAGGATATTTTCTTTACCCGACATAGTAACACTTTTACCTCTTACGCTCTTTCCTAAAATCTTTTCTAATATTTGCTTGATTTGGATCTCTGAATTTAATCTGCCTATTATTTCTTGAACCATAATTTTTGGATAGCCCAATGATAAAAAATGCTCCTCCGGATTTCTAGACCACATAATATGTTTATCATTAAGATCATGAGATGTAGTTACATCTCCATCATAATCTATGGTAGTACCTGTTAGAAACATTGCATCTGCTGCGGATAAGCTGTAATTAAATATATTAACTTGAATTGCATTTTTAGTATAATCATTCCATGATCCCCTATTAATACACCAGTTAGCTATACTACAAAGCTTTTCCTGTGCTCTTCTGTTTCTTAAACTTAAAGCAAGATATGGAGATTTAAAATATAGGATTCCTGCTTCTGGACTAAGATTTTTGACGTCTTCAATTTTTTTATCCATACCAACAGTATTGTACCCGCCAACGTATTCTGTAATGTAATCTATTATTTTCTGGATTGGGTAATTCTCCATCGCTTTTATCTTATCTAAAAGTCTACGGGTAATAGTTCTTTTGTCGTCGTCTTTGTCTAGCTGATCTAAGACATTGGCTAGATTGTAAAGTTCCTGCTGATCTCCTGGAGTGAGATTTCTAAATTCATTTCTTGGATTAACCGGGAGATTATCCACCAGCCATTTGGCGGAAAGGTTTCTTTCTAGAGTTCGAATAGCATCGGTTAAACGTTCAAACCCAGATATAGTTGAAACTGCTGGGTCTTCATTTGCATATTCTTCGATTGTTTTTGGAAGGCGTGAAATAAGACTTTGCCTTTCTTTAAGCCACCGCATAAGCCCAAATAAATTCCTAATCTGTCCGTCGGCATTTAAGTTTGTACCCTGACCCACTGTAATTCCCTGATCAAAACGGAATCTTACGAATGGATAGGTATATCCTGGATTTTTTTTAGTTAGCTCTAAAACTTCTTTATAGTTCCTATCATCAAATGCTTTTTGAATTTCCTCTGGTGTTAATTCCTCCTTGGATTTTCTATAAATTCTTTCAGCATAATATTTTTGAATGAAGGATTTAGCAGCCTGAACATTTTCGTTTAGGATAATTGATTCGCTATGTAAAGTAAATGTTTTAAAGGTATTCAGCCGCATTTTCTATAAAATATTCATTTATATATCTTATTTCTATATAGCACCAAGTAAGAAATAAAGGGACTCTGGAAAAACCTGGATATCTTCCTTATAATTGATTTTGGACATTCCAGATCCGATCCACTCGTACCTTTTATGATTAAAAGAAGACGGGCTGGTAAAGGCCCTCATGTTTGTTAGAATATCAAAATTGATCCCGGAAATCCCTTTAAAGTGCTCCGTTTTTATTTCAAGATCTCCTAGCCTAAAATAAACATGAATTCCACCGTTCAAACTTTTCTCCATCAATAAAGATTCTGGGTCGATTTCTTTATCCATTAGTAGCTTATAAAAGGAAGGGACCGATTCGGGGGTATTTGCTTCTACGTCTAAACATATTAGACCAGATCCCTGAAGGATAATTCCTAGGAAATTGTATTCATCATTTAAATCCCCATGGGAGTCTAAAATTTGATCAGTAAGACGAATGGTTTTTTTAAAGAGTTTTTTGCTACTATGTTCCGCCTCTACTTTCAGTGCCATTGATTCAACTCCTATCGATCTCCATTTTCTAGCGGCATCTAAGATTGAATTGTTCATGCTAGAATAGTTCTTCAATTACACAATTTTCTGGAAGGTCTTCTCTATCTATTTTTAAATAGTCGACGAGTGAATCGCCCCAATAAATAGGTGCATCACGAACTAAATTTGAGACCTCATCAAAAAATTCTCTCATTTTAACAAGATCAGGATCCTTATCCCGGGTCGGACCGTTCAATAGTCCAATTCTCATGAAGTCGCAATGCTCATGAACAGCTTTTATCATTTTGAGTGTAGATTCAAAATCTATTATAGGTTCAAAACTAGCAAATGTCTTGAACCCCATTTTCTTTAATCTAATAAGGCTTTGAGCCCTTTCTTCGTTCGATCCTGCTCCAACTTCAATCTCATCGTGACCTGTTAGAGAAAAGCCGAAAGCGAATAGATCTATTTTTGGGGTCTGTCCCCATACTGTTTTTTGTTCCTCGAATTCCCTAACAAAGTCATCATTCATCCAATCGGTGCACTTAGTCAGCACTTTGAATGGAACATCAAGATCGTGACAGATTTTCATCGCACCATAGGTTAAACCTTTGGTCTCTGGTAACATAGCATCGGTTGTGAGTGAGAAAAAAAGACGACCTCTACTTTGGAGTGAATCTAGATTTTCCTTTACCTCCTCTTCGAATACTTCTAGAGCATGGGGTTCGTTTCTGAAATGCTTGATTAGTTTAACTTTTTCCCCAGTCCAGTTATGTTTTAGGATATAAGAACAACAGCAATATATGCAAGCGTTAGCACATCCAATATAAAAATTACAAGTCCAAGGACTTCTTCTTCCACCCTTTTCCCTATAAACTAAGGAATTCCATTTTTTTACAGGCATATAGTAATTGAGAGTTTATCTTTACTTTCTTAGAGGTAGAATTATAATTCCTGGAAATTTATCTTTAATCTTTTCACAAATATCTTCGGGTTCAACTCCTGAGAATTTACCTTCTCCGTCGTAGGAAAGATCCTCGATAATCCCATGCACAACCCTTTTAAATTCCTCACCATTATTAGTGATAGCCATATATGTAGCATAATACATTTCCGAATTCCCGTATTCTTGAAATGTAGATGTTTTTCTATCAGCATTTTCTTCTTCGTCCGCATCTTGATCATCGCCATCGCCAAAATCGTAAGCATTATATCCAGCATCTGACCAAGCTGAATATACATCCTCTTCGTCTGGTGCATCTAGAGGGGTGTTACTGAAATCATCAACCATTGGCCATCCGTGATAATCGTCCGGAAGAAGTGTGAAAAAAATAACTTCCATGTTGTTTTCGCTATTTGACATTCTATTTTTAATTATATTTTTTATATCCCAACTTCAAATTCAAGTTTCGGAATTAATTTTTGAATGGATTAAAACAAATCCAGTTTGGAAAGCCTACCTAGTCTGGAAAAATCTTCCAGCTCAGTTCTTTGTAAAACCTCTGCTTTTGTTTCGGGGTCAGAGTCTAAATGATGTAATAAGGTAGGATCTTTTTTAAATATATCATCAAGAATAGCTTCAAGAGTTATTCCCTCCCTTTCTGCTGCAGATTTTAATTCCTGAAAAAATTCTGGGTGCTGGTTTTTTATGGGAGAGTAGATATTAAGAGCAGCATTAGGATCATTTTTCATGACCTGTAAAACCTGCTCTGCTGCTTGACTGTAAGATATTTCGCTTTCGTTAAGAGCGAATCTATTAAAGTGCTTGATATACTTCATGTCTTTTATTTTTATTTATATATCTATCTTAGAAGATTATAGAGTGCTCGAACTCTTCACCTTCTTCGTATCTATAAAAGTAAACTCCAACCATGATAGATCAACCAGTAGATGATGAACTAACAAAGAAATTCAAAACAGCCAAGAGACTTTTTCAAGACTACAGGTATAAGGTAGTATCGGGAGATCCGGAGCAGGCTTCTTATAATACCGAGCAGGCAAATTTCTGGCTGGGTAAGTATAGAGCATTAAAAGAGGAGTTAAATCATAGAAACAATCCAGAGAAACCCACAGGCGTTTAAACAGAGAAGGCTTAGAGAAATCTAAGCCTTTTTTGTGGGCGATATATAAAGAATCATGATTAAAGCATCTAAAAAATATGAAAATTTGGTCACCTTTGGTTGTTCTTTTACAACAGGTCACCTATTAGGTAACGAAGGGTCTTGGGGATTTTTTCTTGCTAAATTATTAAACTCCGGGCACGTAAATAAAGGTGGAGGGGGTTCAAATACAAATATAGTTACGAATGTCATAAATTATTGTGAAACCAACGATATGAGTAACTCGTGTGTTGGTATTCAATGGAGCGATGTAACTAGAAGGGAATATTGGGATGATAAGAACGGGGGATATTATACATTGGGGATCGGAACTTTCGATCCTGTGCATAGAATTTTTGAAAGGGAAACCGAGCATGACAATTCCTTGACCTTTATTCAAAAGAACCAACCCTTTTTCGGAGAAATGTGGTTCAATCTCGCCGAAAACACTCTCAGAACCATAATTGCAATAATCAGTGTTAAATCCTATTTGAAAAGTAAGAATATCGATTTTATAATGTTCGAAGGGATCAATTCAATTAAGAATATAAATAAATCTTTTTATCCTCAAAATTATTTGATTGATATTGACAACCCCCATGTTACAGATTCAAATAATTTTGGACTATTAAAAAACGAGATCCGAATGTCGCTGTTAAATGACATCACATTTTATAGTGAATTAGGAGATTGGATGAACGCCATGCATAATCACCCTCATTTCGATCCATCCATTAATGACGGACATCCACATGAGGAGATAGTAAATTGGTGGGCTAATAATTTATTCAGTCATATCAAGAACGTGGAAAATTTGAATTCATAAGTATAGTGATGAAAAAAAGATTCTTTTCTTTTGGCTGCAGTTTCACAAAGGCATGGGAAAATCCCACTTGGGCAGATTTTATTGGGATCGAATTTGAAAACCTTTATAATTTTGCCATGCCTGGTTCTTCGAATAATTTGATTATGCAGAGATTCGTTGAAGCAGATTCCCATTACAAATTCAACAAAGAGACTGATGTTATAATGATTGCCATCAGTGGTCTTGGCCGTTATTCCTTTCCTGTCACGATTGGAGATGAAGATTTTTTCTACAGTAGGGGAGATTTGGATGTAAGCCAATCAAGTGCTAAAGATACCAAAGAGGTATCTGAAAATTTCGAATTTGTCAGAACAAAATTTTGGAAGAAGAGATTTTCTGTTTTCGATTCATATATTTCCATCAAGGTAATGAAAGATATTCTTTCAGCAAGAAATATAGAACATCGCATTTTAGCTGCAATTGATTATAAGATTTATCTTGACAACGCCCAGGTTTTCGGGATCGGGGATGAATTATTATCCAAAATAGAAGAAATGGTAGGCATGTTAGATGTCAAAGAATCCATCAGCGAATTTGATAATTTTAAGCTTCATCATCCTTCCCAGCAAACTCACTACGATTTTGTAAAAAAACATCTACCCCAGTTTTTGGGAGCAGCATCGGAGAAGCTGTTAAATATTAATTTCAATAAGAAGTACTACGATTACATTTTAAAGATCCATCCCGGTTATCAAGGATTGGGTGCATACGACGGAAGTGGTAGCAAAAGTTACTGCTTGGGATATTTTTAGTGGGGGAACATTTTTAAATTCCGGAAAAATCCTTTAAATTTGATCTTCTCTGGTAAAAATATTTAATCAAAACAAATAGAACAAAATGGAATCAGCGGCACAAACAGCAATTAACGAGGCTCGTGAAATCATGGAAGGATTCGATGACCACGGAGGCACCCTAGTTTTTTATAACCAGGAGAGCTACACCCTAACACAGGAGCAAATGACCAAGATTGCAGGTGCTCTTTACCTAGCGGACTGTGAAATTGGTGAACGGACCTCCAATCAACCTAAATGTAATTAAAACGAATAAATTATGGGATGGAAATCAACAGTAGACATTACAAGAGAGCAAGCAATTAGTCTTGCTACTAAAGAACTAGCTAAGAAAATAGGAGAGATTCACACTATGTCTGATACAGAATTAGAAGACTTACTAGAAGAATTAGGATATGGCGAGACTCAAGGTATGGAATACTTTGGACATAATTTTAATATAACACACGAATAATCTATGAAAACAGCAATGCAACTAATGTTAGAAGATTTAGAATTAAGATATAAAGTACTATCTAAGGCAGAAATGCTACAAGCGTGTGGTGCAATAGAAGGAACTATTGACTATGCTAAATCTTTAATTATAAAAGAAAAAGAGCAGATAGTAGAATCATTTGATAGTGGCATATATGTTGGAACATACGCAGTAGATAAAGATGGAGAAGATTACTACAACCAAACCTATAATCCGACTATCAGTAAAATAACCATTACAGAAATTAATACCCAAAAGCAGCACATCATTGACATGATGAAAGATGATGAAGATTTAGGATTGTATAGTCCCATATAATTCAGAATCCCCAGCATCCGATCCAACGCATAGGCCAAAGAACTCGATATATAAGGGAAAACAAGGCATGTACAAGATAGCACAAGGATCCAATACCACTGAATTAGAAACGCAGGTCAATGCACTCATCCTAGAAGGGTACGCTCCCTCAGGTAGTATGGTGGTGATAAGTGATACCAGAAGAGATAACTCCCTCAAGTATATGCAACCAATGTACAATCCAGCATAGACTATGAAACACATTCTGCTATACGAGAACTTTCTTTCCCCGATAGATGGCATAGAGATATTCCCAAGCAAGAGCAAGGCTTATCATCTCACCCCTGACATCTACCTAGACAGTATCCAGAAAGAGGGACTCACACCTCGCACAGAAAGCAAGCTAGCTCCACATCCGGAGAGAATCTACCTTTATCTCAACCCTTCAAGCTCGCTTAAGACCCTAGCGGGTGCTCTATGGCATGCTAGCTCATATAAGGACAGGGTAAAGAAATACCATATCCTAGAGATAGATCTGACACAATTACCAGATCACAAGTTCTATGCAGATCCACATAGTTCTCTATCCTATGTAGCAATCTACACCAACCAGAGTATACCCCCATCTGCCTTTAAGGTCCTGGGAACAATCCCCGTAGAGAAGTTTCCTCCCCAGAAGGAGATAGATGATACCCCGACATACGTAAGAGAGCCACGAGATGAAGGACCATCCAAATGGGAGGAGCTCGGAAAGATGCTAGACAAATTACCAGCAGATAAGCAGACTATAAACCTAAAGGATTTAGTGGGTTAAAAAGATATATAAATGAAAATAACGAAGGCAATGAAACACATTAAACTTTTTGAGGGTTGGAGAGAGGGATATGACGACGATCTTGAGGATCGAGAATTGTACAGGGAGCTGAAACACGACGACGAGGAATCGGATCCATATCTTTCCGACAGGGAAAAAGAGGAGCAATATAGGATGTTATCCGGTGAGTGGGTTTACGGCGAGGATTCTTCAGATGATATACTAATTAACGCCACTATTAAATCCCCTACAATGTCACCAGCTGATAAGTTGGAGACAATGATGGATGATGTGGAATTTACCCGTAAAAAATCCGACAGTCAAAGAAAGATGAAAAAAATTAGAAAATGGATAAGCTCGCTCTCTCCTGAGGAAAGAGCAGAGATCTCAATGTAAGATTTTTAGATTCCGATTAGAAAAGGCTTAGAATCATCTAAGCCTTTTTTGTGTTTCGTAATGGAGTTGAACCTTAAGGTTTCATCAGTAAGCCAAGCAAAGCGTTTTTAAGGATCTTATCAAATTTTGCTTTAGCAATTGGATCTTTGACTGTCACTTCTCCTGCCTGTTCGTCTGAACAATAGCCATCTCCTTTCTTACATGTCCAGGTTTGAATCTGTTTCTCGGTACAGAATCTAACAAAAGCCTTAGTGTATTCAGGATTCTTCCAGTTGCCGTCTAGTGGAAGATTAAGCTTGTAATGCTTGTTAAAGAAGTTAGCCATCTTCTTGGTATGCTCTCCTTTTTTAGATGTCGGGTTACCCTTAGATAGTGCCTCTTCCTGAACAGGCCATGCCTCGGATTCAAAGATACGAAGGTGTTTCATGATAGAATATTATTTTCATTATATATCCAGAGTCTCTCTTAGACCATCCAGGATCAAGCCCCTAGAATCCGCTCCAGCGCCTAGGCCCAAGGCCAAATACCAGTGATATATAGAAGCATGAAACATCTAAGATTATACGAGGAATTCTCCCACCAGGGGATCAATCCTGCCATCCAAGAGGTTTATGCCCTACATCCAGAGTTAATCAAGATAGGCACGATAGAAGACTATGAGAGGTACACCAGGGAGATATTCCCGAACTCCAAGATCTCCTTCCCGGTCTATCATTCATCCAAGCATGCCTTTAGAGAGTTCGATCCTGAGAGAATTGCTTCGTCCACTGATAAAGGAGCATTTGGAAGAGGATTCTACTTCTCTCAGTTCGCCGCCTATTCAAAAGTGTATGGAGAGCACACTAAGATCTGTCTAGTCAACCTAGAGCATCCCAAAATCATTCGCAATCTAGAAGGTTACAATAAAGAATATCAGGCTTATGCAGGTCTACCTGTTAAGGAGATCTTTGGCGAGGAGTACGACGGAGTGGCAGTCTGGATAGATGATTGGAATTCGATGACCACCACGGGAGAACACGTCTCGTCAATTGAAGATCTCTACGAGTTAGGACTAGGCAAGGAGACAGGTCTACTAGAGGCAGTGGTACCCACAGTGGCTCAGATTCATGAGTTGGGTACAGAGGAAGACTTACAGGGCTTCGCTAGATGGATCCGAAATATATAAAGGCATGAAACACATTCAACTTTTTGAGGCATACACACAAGGACTAACAGGATCACCCTCTAGACACTTTATCCTAGACGGAGCTTCCTCGGCAGGCAAGAGTTCAGCCCTAAAGGGATTAGACTCATCCTGGGCGATACTAGCAGTGGACTCCTTCTTCAATGTCATGGCAGAGGAGCTAGGCACAGAAGACTTTGGCAACGGCAACAAACCCACCATCCCTCAGATCTACCCTGGTTGCCCATATCCTCATACCACACCAGGGGAAGGAAGCTACGAATTGGCAGCTCGCTGGTACATGGCTCAAGAAGCTAGAGAAGGCAAGATCTTTCAGGCTGGGCTAAAAGATGCCACAGGAAATCTCTTCGGCAAACCCCAGGGAGTAGATAAGATCATCTATGACGATGTGGATGGCAGTGTGATCCAGATGTTCCCTAGGGACAATCGCCCACAATGGCTACTAGTACATGCACCCATCGATCATACCATTAAGAATGTCGAAAGAAGAGGAGATAGACCACTAGATGGCGTGTTAAAGAACTCTTACACTTTCAAGTACAAGGCATCTACTAGACAAGGAGGCGTAGATCCAGAGCATCCATGGACAGAGCAAGGGTTAAGAGATCTACTACCACAGGAGGAATGGGTGAGTGAGTTCTTAGACAAGCTAGGAGTTAAAGATCCTTCAGAGAGATACTGGATACACGCTAAGCCTCAACCACAAGGCACATACGACTATATCATTAACACTAGAGACGCCAATGGAGCTCAGAAGTCTATAGAAGAGCTAGCACAGGAAGCAGAGAGTATCTTCAATAGAGCATAGACACACATAGACTCAAAGAACTCCCAGACCCCGTTAGGGGTCTTACCTAGGACCCCACTTGTTGGGGTCTTTTTGTGGCATCCCATCCCTTTATTACCCGCATTTAAACCGTGTATAACACGCCCCGAATCCTCGCCCCGTATTGGGCCTTGGATCGCCCCGCCGGATCTTGCTATTGCCCCGTATTGAGGCAGGAACCGGGGCGTAGATGAGATAGACTAGGGAATACCCCAGATGATCTTATAGAACGAGGCGGGAAGTGTGGAGAAGTGGTAAGAAGTGGGGAAAAGTGTCAAAAAATACCCGTACGAATAAAAAACCCTATATGAGGCACCCTTGGGCAGGCTTAGAGAAGACCTCGGGTAAAGACCCCTAAAAGTGCTCTTGAGTAACCCCCTCCTCTGCGTGTGTTTTAGGCAGGGGGTTCCCGGGGGGACCCCACATGGCTTGGTATCCCGGATCCCTACCGAAATTTATCACGGTAATCCTTGAATTCTCTCGTGAAGCCGCCCCGAAATTTTTTCCAGTAAGGACTTAGCTGTGGGGGTGCCTTCACGGATTTTTTCCAGTAAACCCCAGATTTTCTAGGAATTCTTTCCACTAAGTCCTAGAACTCTGGGAAGTCTGGGAGGTTCTGAGAGAACTCCCCGAAAGGAAGAATAGTTGCAGAACCCAACCAATTCGGTGAGGGTGCCCCTACGGAGTTAATCCGTTATATCAGGATCTAACCTAGAGGTCTAGGAAATGAATGAGATTCCAGGGATAGCTTCGTGAGTGCTCCCCGGCAGGTTTCCGAGAGCTCCCCGCTTCCCCCCTCTGAGAGAATCCCCGGATGCTACGAGAAATCCTGGGGAGTGTGGAATAGGGCAAAAGTGGTTGGGGCGCCCTCACTTGCTGGGGATATACCTTGGATTCTCCCCGTAACAAAAGTTTCATAAAAAAGTTTCGGGGGTACGAATTCTCTTTGGAATTCCCCGTCTTTTCTTAGCCGAGGTGCCCTCACCCGATGACCATATCCTGGGTTTTTTCTGGGTCTAAAAGTGAGTAGCAACAGGGTCTAAAAATGACCAGCGGGGAATTTCTAAGAATCCCCGTTCACACATCCATTTTGGCTAGCACCCAAAAGGATGTGTGGGCGCCCTCACTGACTGCGGCCTGTTCCCGCATTTTCCCCGATACATTTTAATTCTGCGGGGTTCATTCTTATATTTGCCTTGTAATTAAAACAACACGACCATGTCAAAAAAGTATGAACACGGGTACTTACCCAAAATCCAGTATCATTCTCTACAAGTAGTAGAGAGAACCGCCAACCTCATGGAACCCAACCTACCTGAGGAATTCAAAGTCGGTGAGTTAGAAGCTCTTAATAAGAGTCTAGACTCTATCATTTACTTCACCACTAAAATAAGAGAACAATGGACCTTAAAGTAAACTTTGATTGGGACTATCCCCATGGAGCAGGAAAATTCCTTTGGGCAGTTATCTCAGTAGATGAAGATGACTCCGAGGATAGTAATGTTAGTCTTTGGAGAGCGGATGATGAAGAACACCTATATGACCAAGTCAAAAGGGACTGGGTAGGTGATGATGAAGAGATAGCAGATGACTTTGAAGAGGCTTGGGCATATAGAATTATCCCTAAGAGACTAGGAGAAATTCTTTAGGCATTTTTTTAATCCGCCTACGGGCTTTACTTTTACCTTCTAAAACACACACGATGTCACAAGATTTAATGGTTTATGTTGGAGCTTACATAGAGATAACTAAGCTCCCTAAGGTTTGGGAAGAGGTTGAGAACGAAAGATTCAACCACCCAGAATGTAAAAAGAAGTGCGATCACTCCTACTTAACTAACACAGCTAAGTTCTGTCCTTCATGTGGTAAGCCGGTTGAGGTAGTGATAGAGAAATTAAAGGCTGTGAAGCAATGGGATATGGCAGACCTTGAACATGAATTCTGTGAGGTCTTTAATTGGCCTAATGGTATGGGCTGGGGTGGATGTGAAGAATTGGATAAAGTCCTAATGCCACATGATGGTGGTAAATGGGGTAAGTACTATGAAGACAACGGGTTTGGCATCCTGGGTAAACTTCCCAAGTTAGCCAACCCCGAAGGAATTCTAAAAACCAAGTTCTCCAAGGACTTAGCTGACTTAGAAAAGATAGGTGCTAAGTACGTTATCAAAACTGGGATCTTGGCGTATTACGTATAAATGATAACAGAATATAAAATAGTTAAGACGAATTACACCGCGGCGGACTTGGAGCAAGAAGTTAACCAAGCGATTGGGGAAGGGTGGCAACCCTGGGGTCAACCCGCAGTTGCCCTTAGTTCTAACGGAGCTCTTTATGTCCAAGCGCTAGTCAAGTACAGTTCCCACCCGGATGAGTGGCAAACTCTGAATGAGGAACAAACGGGCAGGGTTTAAGGGATTGAGAAAAAATCCTGGAACACATGTGGGATATCAAAATATAAGTGTTATATTTGCGAAATGATTAGCAGCAATGTAATTCTTAACTAAAATGTAATTAAATGACAAGTTCAGAACTTCGAAGCCGTTTACTTAACCATGGGCGACGCCCACTCGGTAAATTAATTCAAGTACCTCTCAAGCAAGAAGGCAAGATCCTTTTCGCTGATATCAAAAATGATAGAGCATATTCTTATTTTCTAATTGACCTTGAATCCAAATCTATCCGTGAAGGTCATATCTACGAGCGTTATCGTAAAAAGGTATTTGGTGCCTATGACGTTCCCTCTATCCCATTAGGAGCTTCCCTTTAATTTTTAAGTCGCATTTTAAATTTCCGAGGAGGGGTTGTATATTTGCCTTGTAAATAAATACACACGCACATGTACATTATCTTTAATCTAGACCCCGATGGCGATTCCTACTCTCTTCATGGTAGGATAGAAGACGCCCGTTACATCTTTGACCTCAAGGTAAAGGAATGGAGTAAGGCAGTTAACAACCGAGAGGAAGTTGGCTGGGACGATTACAAAACACTTCTATGTCACATCACCGATCTCACAAACTTTGGGTTTGGTGGTTACGGAGAAGTTTTCGGAATGGAACTTATTGATTCACTAAATTGGGAAGGAGACCAAGAATAGTTATGACACTACACGAATATCTAAATCAGACCGACCCACAGAGAATGCCAGACGTGATTCTTCAAGAAGGAGAATACGAGGTTTGGAACACCGCTGGTGTTAAACCCTACAGGTTCACTCATATCAGCGTTCCCTCAGTTAAAGGTAGCTATTCAGTTAAGGAAGGAGAGACTACCCTTTACACCCAAGACGCATTTGGCTATCCTAAGAGTCGTAGTTGTTTCAGCCTTGACAAACCATTAGAGAACCTAGTCAATTATGAAAGAGTAGGTCACAGTCACAATCCAAGCATTAACTCATGATAACAATTTTAGCATTAGCACTTCTGGCTACCGTTTCTATTTGGGGTACGATTGATATACTAAGTCAAATTAATCGAAACGAGAATGAGGGGAAGAAATCTAACTGAGTATCAAAAGGAATTGATTCATGAAAAGAAAGAAGAGGGAAAACCCATCAAGGTGATTGCCCAAGAGATAGGGAGATCTTATTCCTGCATCTATTTTCATTTAAAGAATAATTAAGAAAAACCAAACCAACTGCTAAAGCCAGACCTAGTGTCTGGTTTTTTTGTGGCCTTTCCTACAGGAATTTGCCATATGGCTGGAATTCCGGTGAGGGCGCCCTGACCACAGGCTGGGTGATTTTCGACATCCGAAACTTATTGTAAATGTTTCATCGGGGCATTTTTTATTTTCGAAACATTTCATTACTTTAGCTGTGTTATAAAAACCCGCACGATATGTCAAAAGAAGTTCAATTTCCAAAGATCCCAACGGATCCACACAGTCTAGCTCTTTTAGGATCACTAGATACTATATCCTTTAGTATTCTAAATGCTCCTGAAGATGATTATGCATTTAGATGCGCGGCTTTCCTACACTTCCTAGCCACCGCACCCTTATCTGCAGATTACATTTATTTCAAGGTTCATGAAAACACTAGAGATATGTGCAGAAGTCTAAGCGATCATTACAATCATTACATTCACTCTCAAGGAGAAGCATATAAGCTTGAAATTCTTAATAGGGAGATTGGTTCATTTGGGAATCACTTTAATAGTTTTCAATTGTCCCTTTTCCACATAGATCTTAAAGCCAAGCAAAATCCAAATTGGGTACCTCTCAGTGATTTGATTTGGGGATTCTATTGCTCTCTATACAATCACAAGAGAAGCAATCAATTCCTAGAACTATTTCAGTCCACATTAAAAAATATTCAGACCTCATAGGAGAACATTTTTTATTTCCGCAGTCCAGTCTTATATTTACACTGTTATTAATTTAAAACCATAAAAATTTAACTCACATGGCAAATCTCACATTTTCCAACAAAGGCATCCCAATGGGACGCAACAAGTCAGTCGCAGTAAACGCAAACTCCCATTGGAGTGCAGAGGAAGACAACTTCCTTCGCATGGCAGCTGCCCAGAACATGACAACCACTTTGGTTGCTTCTAAATTAGGTCGTACCCCAGCATCTGTTTACACCCGTAAATGGCAATTGGACATTCAGAACGACAAGGCAATGCCTAGAATCAAAGCACCCAAGACTGCTAAGGTAGTTAGAACAAAGACTGCTCAGGCAGTTAAAGTTCCAAAAGGAGTTCAGTTATTTCAATTGGAATCAGGCATTCCAGTTCCATCAAAAGGTGGCAACGAAGTACTTAAGAACCAAATTCGTTCCACATTCAATCGCATGGAAATTGGTAACTCATTTGTGATTAACAAAGAAGCACTTAACTCAACAGTGTACATTGCTAAGAACGAATTTGGAGCCTACAGAATTAAAACAAGCGCTACCACTCCTGATAAAAAATTCTTTAGAATTTTCAGGATAGCTTAAAGGTTAGGTTTTAGATTACCCAAGGGTCTCATCGAAAGATGAGGCTCTTTTTTTGTGGGCCAAGGAATCGAACCCAAACCGCTCGGTAAAACCTGGTTGGGGCGCCCTCGCGAATTATCCATATGGCGAGAAATCTTTTTCCCGAATGGGTATATAATGTAAAATCAAAAACAATGAGCGTAGAAAATTTTGTAGATGTCGTTGTCTTTTTAATCAAGATAACTTTCGCAGCTGGTATCCTTGCTTTGGTGCTAAAGATAGCATCGGATATCTTTAAGAGTAAGGACGACAAATAATTTTTATTTACGGATTCTATTGATTACATTTGTAATCTGAAATTAAACACTTGCCAGTGTTTAGTTAAATGGTTAGGGTTAGTAAGTTATAAAAGAGAGGGTGGTTCCTCTCTTTTTTTGTGCGCATTTTTTCCTCCCGAAAAAGTTTCATATATTTGAATAACATAAAACACACACGTATGTCAACTAATTCAAGAATCGGAAAATTACTTCCAGACGGAAGAGTAAGAGCTATTACATGTCACTTTGACGGATATGTAGAAGGAGGAGTCGGAGAAGATTTGTTAAAGTACTATAGCGATTCAACAAAGGTAGATTCGCTATTGGACTTAGGTAATCTATCCGCTCTCGGAAAAGAAATTGGAGAACAACAGGACTTCAATGATTTCACATCTCATAATCAAAATTGGTGTTTAGCGTATGGAAGAGATCGGGGAGAATCGAAGATGGAATCCAAGATTGTCTCGCTAGAAGAATTCCAAACCAATCTCGATTGGCCTTACCTCTATCTTTTTAAAGAAGGCGAATGGACTTTTCTGGATACATATAATAGATATTCAGGCTGGCAAACAATCAGCTCTTCATTAAATAATATAAACCCTGAAGATGAAAATTAATAATCCATTTGAAACATACAGTAGAGGCATGACTGCTAGAGAAAGAAGAATTCGCAGTAGATGGGCTTTAATGTTTGTTATTAGTTCACTGATTGCAATTTGGTTAATGGTTAAAGTAAGCAATCAGGAAAACGAGATTGATGAATTAACCCGGAAAAATTCGGAACTGCGTGATGAATTCTTCATCTCATCTACGGTTAACGGCAGGTATGAATTATCTTTGGAGTTTTTAAAAGAGATCGATTCAGTGGCTGCTAAAGAGTTCGAGGAGTTCTACGATCACCAGACTGAATAATTTTTTAACCTTTAAATATAAGAGAGATGGGATACTATGAGATTGTTAAAGGTACTCCAGGTGGAACTGTGAAAAAGCCTAAACCTAAACCTAAACCAAGAAAATCCAAGAGCAATGAAAAATCACGACTACTATAATAAGAAGTACGAAAACTATGAGAGACAGAATACCGTTAAGGGTTGGATCAAACATATCTATCTTGTGTTACTTTCTCTTATAGTTAAACCTCCCTATAAATAAAGACCGTGTGTGTTGAGATTCTTTTAGAATCTCGGAGACCAGCAGCAATGCTGGTCTTTTTTGCGTAGGGGGATATGGGAAGGACCCCGCACGCGTACGTGGATACATATAGACAAATACGTCTATAACACACATGAGCAACTTATATTTCAATCTAGGAAGTATTCTATCAGAGGAAGAATGTGATAACCTTGCACTGGAGGTTTTTGAACACCTCGAAAAAGGATCGGTGATTGCAGAAAGAGATACCCGATATTACAAAAACTCATTCGGTGGATCCACCCCTGGATCTTGGGAATGCCTAAAAAGGTTTACACCCTTAGTAATAGAAAAGAGCGGCAGGAATCTAAAGCCGGCTAATCCTTATTGTCGTATTTACAATAATGAATCAACTCTTAATCCACATAAAGATCGTGAGGGCTTGGATTGGACCATTTCGGTTTGTCTATTTACTAATCTCAAACATGATTGGCCTTTAATAGTAAAAGGAGAAGAAGGCAATGTCGAATTCCGTACGATCACCGGTGAGGGCAACCTCGTTGCTGGACGCACGTTGGAACATTGGAGAGAACCTTTGGAGTGTGGGAGTGATGAATACGTGGTTCAGATGTTTCTCCATTGGTCTGAGGAGTAGGCGCCCTCACCAACTTTCGCGGTCGTCCCGCGGATGTTTTTTATCCGCATTTTTATTACCAACACCTGATCATTACTTTTGCACCATGATAAACACCAAATTAGCAATTGTAAGATCAACAATCAACCTTAGAGGACATAGATTTCCTGCAGGAACGGTTGTTAGGGTATGGGAGACTAGTAGTGTCACATCAATTCAACCCGCAGTATTACCCACACCACTCCATGAAGCGATGTGGTACTTATTCCCCGAGATTCATTTAAAGGACCTTAGAAAGTTAGAGGATCACGAATGTCAGTTAGTTGATTACGGAATCTACTAGCATTTTTTTCTAGCGAGGTATAGTATTACTTTTACCTCATAAAACACACGACATGAAAAAAGAAGCACTAGAACTAGTTCGTAAAATCTATCAAAGTCTTAAATGGGATCTCATGTCTCAGAAAGACCTTGAAGAGGTATTTAACGCAGCGAAAACACAAGCAAAATTTCTTTGTGAAAAATTAACAGAAGAGAACAAGGACAGACAAGAGAAGTATGAGATGCTTCTTTCCGAGATTGAAAAAATAAAATTCCAAATGGTATGAGTGATTTCGAAAAGGCCAGGATGTTCGGTCTAATAGACATCCCTTATGGACAAAGATGTTTCCGCCCATTCATCGATAAGTATAATCCATATAGCATCGAAACTAACGGTCAGCCTGTTAGAGCAATGTGGCAAGGTAATAACATCATAGTTGATTTTGAAGATGGAGAAACCAGAATTTACAGTACTCTAAGTCCTGACGGATATTATAGAGTATCTAAATAAAAATTTTATGACCCTTCCTATTATCAGTGCTTCCCTTGCAATATTAGTTCTTGTGATTTCTCTTGTTATTTCGGGTAAAGAAACCTTGAAACTAAAGTGCCGTAACAGGCTATTATGTAGAGAAAATCACAAACTCAGAATCAAATTAAAGGAGCATGAAGACGGTACAAAAAGCAAATGACATCAAGAGAGTAAAGGATGATGAAGCCGAATTAATGGTTAAGAATCGTGGATACAAATTCGTTCCAAAAAGTGTTTGGAAAGAAGCTACACGTCCAGTGAAACAAACCAAAGAGAAGGAAGTAAAAGAGAATGAGACAACTTAGTTATAACAATATTTACAACCCGAAAACAGAACCATATTGGTTCAAAATGTTTAAGGAATATAAGAGCTTCACAGTAGGATGGGTCACCATCTAAAAATGAAGGGTAATTTGCTTTTACGAATGAGGATTCTTTCAGCAAAAATTACCGAATGTGAATTTAGTCGTGTGAATTCACTTTCAAAAAACTCCCAAGCTATAATTAGCTTGGGTTTTTTTATGCCTCTCATTTTTTATCCGCGCGGAAAATACATACTTTTACCTTATAATCAAAAACACACGACATGAACACACAACAATTCAATGACCAAGATTTTCGCACAAGTGCAACTGAAACTGTTAATGCTTTCTTTGAAGGTTTTACATATCCTTCACGAGAAGATTTTAATGATTCACAGATTAGCCATATTACTGATATTGTAGCTTCCATCTACATGACTCAGCATGTATATCGTATCGGTGGAGGATTCGTTCAATCAATCCTGGAAGATAAATTAGGAGCAGCCTTTTCCAGAGCAGATTCCACAATCGTTAAAGCAATTCGTATTATGGTTTATGCTAGGGATTACGGACAGGTTAAAAAGTTCAAACCTTCATTTGAAACAATCTAAATTTGGATAAGTATAAGTAATATTATTCACCATTAGATTCAATTGTATGAACCTTGAACCGGAACAACAAGAAATATTTAATAACATCTTAGATTTGGTTTACACCTTAAAGAAGGAGGAAGACATCGAAAAGAAAACTCAGATTCAACACGTAATAGAATCCGAAAAGAATAAGCTCATGAAAAGTATGCCCTTTCGAGATTATATTTCTTTCATGAGAGAAGCATCTCCTTTATTTATATAACTCATTTCGCTGACTCCCCCTAGTTAGCAGGAATCGCCCTACCAGCAATGGAGGGCTTTTTCGTGGGCTAAGGTTTTCGATTCTTGACGGTCGAAAAACACCACGAGGGCGCCCCGACCTTTGTGCATATGGCTTTGCATTTAAGTAGGGGGATATGGGAAGGACCCCGCACGCGTACGGGGGTAAATCGCGATACATTTTTATTAACCGAGGAAATTCTTTATTTTTATCCTATAAAAGAAATACAATATGGAATTAACTCATTGGTTTTACGGATTAGCAGATTGTCACGGCGTAGAATCGTTCGTACATGATATAGACGATGCTTTAGCATCTCTATTTTATAGCGATGATGATAAGAAAGAAAAGAATTCTAGTCAGTTTGCGATGTGTCTACGTGCTCAGGCCAATCAACAAAGACACGCCGTTGTTTACCGGGCAGCAATCCCACAATCACATGTTGAGATAATTGAGGGGTTTATTAAAGGAGGAGATTACGAGGCTGCACTGAAAGAAATCAAGGATTGCTCAACAGAGATAATGTTAGGTACCTATGGCACCACAAAGGCAGCAGCAGAGAAGAATTGGAAAATGATTCCAAACCCAGATTTGGATCCTTATTACACAAAATAAAAACATGGGATATCTAAAACACGCGACAAGTCACAAGTTGGATGCAGCAGCATTCAAGACGTTTATCTTTCAGGGTAAAGCTCTATTTACGCTTGAGAACAAGGAGAAAGGAACCTACATTACGTTTAAGGTTCAAAAGCTAAAAAGAAAACGTGACCAACCGGAAGAGACTAGACTCTTTGATGTTCATGTGCGTGCATTGAATGACCAGTATCAGGGTTTAAAATACATTGGACGAGTTGATAGAAAGATGAAGACCTTTAAACCTTCGGGGTATGTTGATAACGACCATGTTGGAATTCAAACCATGAATTGGCTAATAAGAAGTTGGGGTGATTTGGAAAGGTTGGAAGGAGGAGGAAAACTAGGCATGTACCATCAAGGTATTTGTTGCAAATGTGGATTACCACTAACTGTTCCTGAGAGTATTGAAAACGGAATTGGTCCTCAATGTAAAAAGTATAGAGAAGCCAAATCCCTAAAGTTCATGGAAGAAATTGGTATTCTAGTACCAGGATTAAGTTATAACGCACAGGTCATTCACGCTGTTGAGAATCGTCCAGATTGCTTTGAAAAAATATACATACCAGAAACAGTGCGTCGTTCAAACGAATGGATTAAAGACCTTGACCTATTTAGTTCTTATGGTCTTTGGTAGAGTAAGATAATTTTTGTTTATTTTTAGTTTTAAACCCTAGACTTATAGTCTGGGGTTTTTTTATGCCCTAGGATTAGTGGTGTACGACAGGCGTAAAACACGTGAGGGCGCCCTGACGCTTGGTAATGTTCCACATGTTCCTGATGTTCCCGATGTACCATTGTCGAGGCACCCTCACCGAGGTACATCTGGTACCTCTGGTACTTCTGGCACCTTGGGGATAACATTTTTTATTCCCGCGGGATTGTTATAAATTCGAGGTATAATTTACTAACAAATAAAAAACCTAAAAATGAAACCGCAAACCACAAACCCAAATTTCGATTTTTTCAGAGAACTAAACGGTAGAGAAATGATGCACTGGATAGGAACACCTTGCTTTGTCAAGGGGGTATCCAAAAAAGATGAAGACCGGGTTACCATAGTTACCATTGATGGTTACACCTATGATGAAATCAGATCTAATGATTTGGAAACTATGGATCCGACTGAGATAGCCTTATTTGTTTAAATTCCAGAAGTGCGGGGAAACATTTTTAAATCCCGCACTTCTTTTATACATTTACATCATAAAATAAATCAAACGATGACGCACGAACAATCCCTAATCTTCAGGAAGGTATTAGATACCAACTGGGAAGTAAAAGAATTAAAAGAATCTGGAAAGTGGCAGGAAGCTCTTGAAAAAGTTAAAGAGCATAACTCTCATGTCGAAGAATTAAAATCCGCAATGGGAGCAGGTGCGTATGATAACTTTATAAACATGGGACGTAAAATGTTCGCACCAAAATCAGATTAATATGTTAAGATTTTCAGACGGAATCAGTATTGACACCTCAGGAGAGCCAAGGGTTCTTAGGTTGAATGATGGATACTATGCGGTAGGTAAAGGAATTTTAATTCCAGTTGATAATCTACAATCGGCGGAGTTTATGGTTCAGAGAATGGAAAGATGGGAACCGAGTGAGAACATTATTAATTCTCGAGGGGAAGTGTTAAATTTGCAAAATAAATAAATAAAAAGAAATGCCAAGAAGACCTAAAAAGGGAAAATCAGCTTCGTTGCTGTTTAGAAATTTACTAAAAGATTTAAACCCATTGGAGTTAACTGTTCTAAGAGAAAGAGTCTTACACATCTGCGAAATTACAAAGCAGGATATCGTAATAAATCCTAAGAAATACGAGAGACATATTATCTCTCCGGATTTAATTGTAAATTGTATGGACAAGTGTATCACAGGTTTAGGATACGAAGAAAAACCAAAGGTTAAAAAAGAATTTAAAATTTCACAACCAGAAGTTGTTGAGATATAAAGAAGGTTAGTGTTAGTAAGTATACAGGGAAGGTCAGATTAGTCTGGCCTTTTTTGTGTGTGGAGGAATCCAAATAGAAACTGTGGTACATCGTCAGGGCGCCCTCACCACTAAGTGTGCAGTCTATCTGCATTCATGAATACTTTGAGGACATTTTTTTATTACGCCGCGATTACATATATTTGTATTCTAAAATAAACACGACATGACACAAGAAAAAAAACCACAGTATGTAGTTATCCTTAATTTCGAATCAGGCCAAGTAGATATTATGATTCTAGATAACAAACCAGAAGGCATGGATGACGAAGAGTTTATCGAAGGTACTCTTGATTATTCCTTATCCAATTGTGAATGGATGGTTACCACTAATCCTTTTCCTAATCCATTAAACTTCTAATCATGCAACTAAATTTTAAATTAGGTAACAACATATTCCTACAAGGTGATAAGGTTATCAGTTATGAAACACACGTTGCTGATATCAAAGATGGCCACATCCAAGCAAGAGGTAAGTATTCTAGGACAACCAGTAAACAGATAAGCAAGGTAGCATCCACATTGAAATTAAAATTACACTCCTCTGATAAGAGAGAGGATTTTTGGAAACATGAATATGGAGCTAAGTTCTCAATCGACAACTGTCTAAGTGAAAAGATATCCGAATTCATTATTGGTTATATGAGGGAGAAGGAATTGGATTACCTTAAATGCAGCCACGAAGATATGTTACCTATGCTAATCACCATACCTAATGTTGGACCTAAAGATTGGGGGATACTTAAAGAGTACTTAAATCTACCACAGGATACACCAACCCCCCAGCAACAGGAGAAGGATACGGCAAAGGCACTGGCTATTTTATTCTAGGGGGATGGGGGAAGGACCCCGCACGCGTACGAGGGAAACATTTTAATTTTCCGCAATATAATCCTATATTTACTTTCTCAAATAAATATGTATATGTCAATCCAATTAGATGAGGTAGAATTATCAGATGTCTCAGTAGAAGACTTCATTGAATCCAAATTAATCGTGTATAACGATGATTTTAACACGTTTGACTGGGTCATAACTTGTTTATGTAATTACATTAAGCATACACCAGAACAAGCAGAACAGTGCGCTTTATTGATTCATACGAAAGGTAAATGCCAAGTTAAATCAGGAAGTAAAACCAAATTACAACCCATGAAAGAAGCCTTAACCGATGCTGGGTTATCTGCAGTCATAGAATAAAGAACATCTGCCAAACGGGGAAGTAAAACCTTGCCAAACCTGGAACCAAAAGTTCTAGGTTTTTTTTGTGGGGAGGATTCACGGGAGAAGAATCGGATGTGTCTTTGTCGGGGCGCCCTCGGAATCGGATACCTCGGAGCTCCAGCAGAAACCCCGGAGGAGAAATCATCCGAGGGTGCCCTCACGCCGATTCACAGACCGAACATAGCTAGGTTTTATGTGGAAAAGAAATTTATTCAAAACATTTTTTTATTTCGAGGATTATTCATATATTTGCCTTGTAACTAAAATAAATAACCATGTTAACAAACACGACAATCGAATCATCAACCACCCTAACACCTGATGATTTAAAAGAAAAATTAAGATTAGGGGCAATCAACTTTTCTTTCCAAAAGAAAGATGGTACAATCAGAAACGCTTACGGAACTTTGCTAATGAGCGAAATTCCAGATGACCAACATCCTAAGTCCGGGTCAGAAGCATCCCCCAAGATTATTCCATTTTTTGATTTGGAAAAGTCAGCTTGGAGAAGTGTTGGAATAGAACAACCAATTTTCATCCAATAAAAAATTATCAATCCAAAAAGTCCTAGATTTTCTAGGACTTTTTTTTGTGGTCCAAATCTTTGGAAAGAGAAAACGCCATGCTAAAACGGGTCGGGGCACCCTCACTGATGTTAGCATGTTTTTTGTGACAGTAATCTTCAAATTTATTTTCGAGGCATTTTTTTATTACGCCTCTTTTTCTTATATTTGCTTTATACTTAAACACACACTCGCATGAACATTAAAAAATTATCAGAAGAAAAAACGATTAACGGTACTTCATTCTATGACGATGTTTTCAGTGCATCTCCACAGCAATTGATTGATGCCTTTGGACCTCCTTCCTATTCTAACAATGATGGAGAAGGTAAAGTAAACATGGAATGGGAACTGGAACTTGGAGAAGGAATCGTTTTCACAATTTATGATTGGAAGGAATACCGCAAACTTTCCATGGACGAGGAAATTGAATGGCACATTGGGGCTCACGACCAATCTTCATCAACTCAGGCTATTCTAGAATTGCTTGAACACTTCTAAATCCCAAACAGATTTAAAAGCCCGGACTTAGGTCTGGGTTTTTTTGTGGGTAAAGATTCCGGGTGGACCGAAGTACACGTGGGTAAAGGCGCCCTCACGATTCTCAGAATCGAATTTGAGATACATATGAATATGAAACACATTAAACTCTTTGAAGACTTTGGAGCATTGGAGGTTGAACCTTATCAAGTTCCCACTCAAATACAATGTAATAAATGTGGCTGGAATTGGAATTCCACCCAATCATCAGAGGAAGACCTTTATGTCTGTCACAAGTGTGGAGCAGATAATAAGGTTTTCTATGAGGGAGAACCTGATGATGAAGAATCAACTTCTGACTTAGAAGGGGCATAGGGGGATGGGGGAAGGACCCCGCACGCGTACGAGAGAAAAATCACAAGATATAAGTTAGAGAGAGCTGGTGAGGGTGCCGCCACACCGATAATAATCCGAAGCATCCGAATTCTTACATTTTTTTATTTCGAGGATTTATTCTATATTTGCCTTGTACTTAAACACACACGACATGAAAAGAAAAATCATTGATGCAGGAATCAAATTCCTAGAAGAAAGAGGAATATTTAACCAGGAACATTATCTCGTTTCTCTCCAAGGACCCACCTTTATTTTCACCTCTGTTGGTTCTACCATGTTAAATGATGAAATAAAATCAGGGATACAGGAAAGAGGAATACTAATTCTGGCTTAAATCCATTCACCTTACAGAATCTTAAAAATCTAGACAAATTTGTCTAGATTTTTTTGTGAGTGTTATAATAGTTGGACAGTAGTTAAACTATGAGTGGGCGCCCTCACTCCGCATAGCGACAGATTTGCTCTTCGGAGTAAGATATATAAATCACAAAATAACTCAAAGAATGAAACACATTAAAAAATTCGGTGAACTCACAGAAAGTTTCTGGGATTATAACTTCGGTAAACCCACAGTTAAAGATGCAGCTCATGATTCATTAAGGGGTCAAGGATTCAGTCACACTAAAAAAGACGATGCTGGAACTCAGACAATGGTCTTTAATGGTCAAGAATTTTATCCCGATCAAATCCAATATGCTGATTATGGAGATGTTGGAGAAATACCAAGAATAGAAGGAGATAAACTAATAGTTGCTAATCCAGCTTGGTCTATGTAACTTTCACATAACCTTTTTTAAAAAGCCAAACCTAGTGTTTGGTTTTTTTGTGGCCTGCCTCGAAAGTGGCTGAGGGCGCCCCGACGGAAAGAACCACACTTTTCCCTTTTTTGGGTTTTAATCCCGGAGGTGCCCTCACCCCGATTCACATCCGAAACTTTCCTTGGATAATTTGAAACATTTCCTCGAAACATTTTTTATCTTCGGGGATTTATTTTATATTTGCCTTGTACTTAAATCCACAAACCTCAAAAAATTAAAAAAATGGTAAACTTTCAAGTATCCCTCAGAGAACAAATCGAAGCATTTGAATTGGAAAAAAGAATCATTGGCGATTATGAACATTGCTCCGGATTCTATGATTGGTTCTGTTCGGACAAAGCCTTACCCGGCAAAGCAATGAATCTTATGCCCAAGGTTATTAAATTCGCTAAAGCCAAAGGAATAGATTTGGATAGACATTACGTTTGGTTCAAGAACAACTGTCCTTTTAACGGACCATTATACGATGATTTTCGTATTGCCTCATTAGAAACCGGAGATACAGTCTTCACTGTTACGCCTAAGTGTGGACACACAGGTTTAGCAGAAGTCTACGGCCAAGAGAATCTTTGGAACGGACCGATTCATCAGGCTTCAACTTGGTCACAACTAGCAAGCACATTTTAGAACCTTCAATAAAAATGTATGAGTATCCAAGAATTAAAAGAACAAATGCAGGAAGACCTAATAAGTCTGTTGGAAGGAATAGGCATCGAAGATGCACTAGCCCCAGAGGATTGGGAAAACCTAAAGAATGAAGTTGGCGAAATAGTTATCTCCAACATCAATAGATTAAACTAATCGAAAATGGCCTGGGATTTTATCTCAGGCCATTTTTGTGCGCGGTGGAAAAGCATTTACGCTGACGGAATCGAGGTGAGGGTGCCGCCACATCGAGATTTTATTTGGGGTCGGATTTGGAAATCAACCGAGGGTGCCCTCACCTGAAGACCTGGAAAAATTCTTTTTTGGGGTCGGATTCGGAAATCATCCGAGGGTGCCCTCACCTCGATAACCTCGGTCTCATTTCTGATAGGATCTGCATCAGGGGGATGGTGGGAGGACCCCGCGCTCGCGAAGGGGGTTTTCATTTTTATTCCTCGCAGTCTCACATTATATTTGTATTCTAAAACCACACATATGAAAAGTTATGAAATGTACTCAGCAGCCGGAGATAAGGCCTGCGAAACACTAGTTAATCGAATCTGCAAAAAGATTCATTCAAACGTTAGGGTCACAAGAGAGGAAATAGCAGGGGAAATCGAGAAGGGACAGATGCTCATTGCCCTCATCTATCCAGAAGTTCATGACACTGAACCGCGAGGTCATATTTGTCATGACATAAGTAAGGCATTAAAAGATGCAGGATATGGATTCTTTATAGATTCATATGTTAATACCTGCGAGGGAGTATATCCGTATTATAGTTAGATTTGGGTTAAAGTTTAAAGTGTTAAAGGCCCAGGATTTTGTCCTGGGTTTTTTTGTGGGTGTTGGTTAAGGTTAGCTACAGGTAAACAGTGAGAGGCTGCCCCAGCGAAGAAAAAGGACCGGCCTAAAAATCATTAGGGGGTGCCCTCGCACAGATTCACATGCAGATTCACATCCAAAAAGAATTCTTAAACATTTTTATTATCCGGGGAAAATCATTACTTTTACCTCATACCAAATAACTAAACACATGAGCAAAAGAACAACCTTACTAGTTCCAGTGGAATTCTACATTCCGGATGAAATTCGTTCCCGATTAGATAAGTTAAAAATTTCTCCAGAGATTCAAGAAGAAGCATTAGCTGATGCGATTTTCACTTATGTACAAGAAAGATTTCTAGTTGATGAAAGAGAAGAGATAATCGAACATGTTAAAAACTGGGAAGAGTAATCTTCCTTCCCCAACAGAAAACCTGAGATAATCCCTCAGGTTTTTTTGTGGGTGTTAGTTAAGGTTAGCTACAGGTAAACAGCGTGAGGACGCCCCAGCGAGGAAAAAGGACCGGCCTAAAAATCATTAGGGGGTGCCCTCACCCCGATTCACATACGTTTTCACATCCAAAAAGAATTCGGTAACATTTTTTTATTTCGGGGGAAATCTGTATATTTGCCTTACACTTAAAAACATAACATCATGTCAAAAATCAATCAAATCATTGTCAACCCAGAAATTCCCCAAACCCCTAAGTCGTCTAAAGAAACTCTTAATTCTCTTAAAAAAGAATTAGAGGTTTTAGGAGGAAAAGTTTTCTTAGGTTTTGTTCACCCAACTCTTTATGGGCCAGTTAGAAATCTTAACTTTATTTTAGAAGGACCCAATCCAGAATTCTTAGATAAGTATTTAACAAATCCCCAAAAAGATATTGTAGTTGATGTTTGGAAAGAAACTATGATGGCAACTCAACTAATGGTTCTTCCTTGGGAAATGAGTTTAACCTGTGAAATTAATCCTCCCACATTTAAAACAATTAAAGAATCAGAGATTTACATTCGAAAAAAGTTAGCGGATAATAAACAAAAGAATATTAATGATCCCTTCTTTTATCGAAAAGGAACAATCTAAAAAATCAGAAACCCTTAGGAAAATCACCTAAGGGTTTTTTGTGGGGTTTACTTAAGCTTAACAGTAGCTAAGCGGGGTGAGGACGCCTCGACGAAAAAAAAAGCTAGCCTAAAAAATAGGGAGGCGCCCTCGCACAAAAAAGCATTGATGCTGATTCTCAGGTTTTGCATCACGAGGTAGCCCTCACGCCGTTTGTCTATGTGATTTGGATATATAAAATAAAAAAGAAATGAAGCACTTAAGATTATACGAAGAGTTTAAAGAAGGACCAATGAGAAAAGAACCTTCTATTTTCCAGAAAATGTACAAAGGAGCTAAAGACTTTATTGGCATTGAGTCTAGTGAAGATAGAGAGAGATATGAAGACGTAGTTCGCATGATAACCATGAATGATTCTTACGGACTTAAGAAGAGCATTAGAGAAATTAAACCGGGTGTGGTTGTAATGTGGTTAAATGACCAGAGTCTAACAATCGATACAGTTACTCCTGAGATTATTTGGAGAGGTAAGGTTTTAGATTTAAATGATACCCAGGAATCAGTAAACTATCTTTACAGTAGAATTAAGGATTACATAAACACTCCTCAGATGACTCAAGGTTTGAGAAGATAAAAATTAGTGTTTCATAAAAATAAAAACCCAGGCTTAGGTCTGGGTTTTTTTGTGGGTGGTGCCCTCACCACGATAACCTCGGGTTTCGATTCTTTAACTCACATTTTTATTTGTCGCGGAAATGATTTACATTAGCCTCATACTAATACACATACATATGATTCAGTTCAAAAACATTCTGCATTACATTACAAGAGATTCAGTTATCAATCTTCCTCTTCTGGTACAAATTCGAAGATGTAAGATGGAACAAGAAGGTTTCCAAACAGATAATATTAACTGGGAACATTACACCAGGGTTCTAATAGCTAAACAAAAAGCTTTAAAAGATTAGGCATGAGAAAGACCTTTGAGATAGAAAGGATAAAGGCATTCGTTAATGAGCAACTCGCTAACGATCAAAACACCTTGGATGAAAAGCAAGGTATGATATCCGTGCTGGAACACGTGCTTCTTCGCAGTGATTCTTATCGGGGATTTATGTTTCTGGATGTAGGGGAAGAATCTATTGGACCTCCTGGTAGTCCGAAGCATGTTAGAAGAAAGTATTTCTAGCAGGAAGGGAGATTAATGAGTCTGAGAGCAATCTCAGACTTTTTTGTGTGTGGGGGATAGGGGGAGGACCCCGCGCTCGCGAGAGGGTTTTTAGGGATTTCTTCCTTTTAGAAAGCTTTCTAAATTCTAGTGAGTCCGCCCCAAATCGATTCAACCACTTAGTAATCAGCATGTTAGAAGAAAGTGTAAAAGATGTACAAATCGGAGAGAGCACCCCCGCAGGTGAGATCTGCAGAATTAACCTCTCATACATTTTATTACCTCGGGGAAATCTTGTATATTTGCCTTATAATTAATCACTAAAAATCACGACTATGTTTGAAGAACAAATTTCACAAGTAATTAGAGTATTCCAATCCCTAGATGGGGTTTCAAAATGGGCATTTACATTTTGGATGGTATGTGCTGCAGCTTTCTATGGCATGTTAGTTTACATTATGGGATTACTTATTAGAGAAGGAATACTTAGAATCTCTAGACTCTCTAGAATTTAGAAAACACACTTAACAAAATTAAACCTGGATAACACCAGGTTTTTTTGTGGGGTAACTTTTTTAAAAAATTCTATAAACTTCTAGTGAGAGCACCCCCGCGAATTTTAAACTATAAAACTTTTTGTAAAGGCGCCCTCGCGGGTTTTCTGGATACAGCCTGAATATTTCCCAATCTCTCTCAAAAAATCCACGAGGTAGCCCTCACTAGAGAACTTGGAATTCTTTCCGTGCTCATTTTTTTCTTTCGCGGATAATTCATATATTTGCCTTACACTAAATAACACACAATGGAAAGATTTAAATGTTGTCTATGCGACAAAGAAGTAGAAGGATTTGGAAACAACCCCGATCCACTAGGAACCGGAACTGAAGATGAAGAATGCTGCGATGAGTGTAATCAAGAAAAGGTTATACCTGCTAGGCTAGAACTTCTTCTGAAAGGAGGTTAATCCCACATACCTGCGGAAACATTTTTTACTTCCGCAGGTTTTCTTTACTTTAGGATTATAAATAAATCAATCATGACAAAAAGAACCTTTATTATCGTATCAGTCCTTTATTTTGTTGCCACAGCACTTTTCTGTTTCGCATTATACACAGATGGACATCCAACCTTATCAATGGGCATAGCAAGCCTAGCAACCGTGTCATGGACCTGTGTTAAGATAGCTGTTGAGACCAATGGATTTAAAACCCCTCGTCGAAAAAACAAACCTCAGACATTTTAATTCCTCGAGGAAAAGTCTTACATTTACCTTATAAAACACAAGAACATGAAATGGATTTTTGAAGTAATAAAATATATTCTAGGATTCCTTTATCTAGCATGGAAGGGATTAGCATTCATCCTCATAGGCACAGCCTATTTCATTTGGGAATTTAGAATCTCATCATATAAGAAAGTCTGGGATTATCTCTTTGAAGACTTTTATACTCACAGAGACGGGGCAACGACCTACTGGACTTACAAGACAATGGACGACTGGGTGAAAGGAGAAAGAACAAGATAAAAGAAAATAGTGTTTGTGGTTAGTTAATAAGTGTTAACGAGAAGCCTTCCAAGAAATTGGAAGGTTTTTTATGTGGGATGGGCCTAAGGATTCTTAGGCATTCTTATAGCTTATACTAGTGAGGGCACCTCCACGGATAAAAACCAAAAAAACCCAAAAAAGGGAAACTTAGGGTTTTTTAAATCGGGGTGCCCCCGCGGAAAATCAAAAAAGAGAAATTATAAAATTTAAACGGGGGGTGCCCCCACGGAAAAACTAAAAAAAAGTTTTTTTAGAAAATCAAATCGGGGTGCCCCCACGGAAAAAAAAGGAAGGAAGGGAAAAAAAGGAAAAAGAGAGAATTCCCATAGTGGGCGCCCTCACGGGTAAGGAAAATTAGGTTTTTTTGGAAATGCCATTATTTTAAATCGGGGTGCCCCCACAGAGAAAACCATTTAAAAAAATTTTAAGGCTATCTTAGTATGGGGTGCCCTCGCGGGTTGATTATAGTCTTTCTATAATGAGGAGGTCTCACAGTCAAAATAGGGACCAAAAAAAGCTCTATTACATCCCCCGGGGTGCCCCCACTAAAAAGACCATTATTTAGACCCTAGGGGAGCCTGGGGGGAACGGGGCCTAAAAAGGGCCCTAAAATGGGGGGCTAAAAGGGGGTATTTAGG
>Ga0247723_1000007_pt1 | contig 145401 bp, 181 predicted proteins | sample MSEWelMarce5H_FC_FD_189079 | JGI IMG/M metagenome (GOLD analysis project Ga0247723, IMG submission 189079) | Subsurface sediment microbial communities from gas well in West Virginia, United States - MSEEL Well Study Marcellus 5H_FC | ecosystem: Environmental > Terrestrial > Deep subsurface >...
CCTACATCCATTAAATCAGCCTCATTTCTCCCCTTGAATTCTCCCCCTCATTTCCCAAAAAACAGCCTCTACGAGGCGAGCGCATAGCGCTCGTCAGGCAAAGCCTGACTGTTTTTTGGGAAATGAGGGGGAGAATTCAAGGGGAGAAATGAGGCTGATTTAATGGATGTAGGCGGGTAATACGAAATGTAACCTAGACATTTCGGGGGCTGGATGGTCTCTCTTTATCTTCTCATAATTGATGTGAGAAAAAAGTCTGGCCTGGGGTTCTTGGAATTCATGAGTCGCGGGAGGGACTCACCTGGGGGCGGGTGGGGTGCAGGGGCGAAGCCCCGCCTATACACGCTTCATGAATTCTGAATGAAAATTCCTAGACTCTCTGTGGGACCTGTACACGCTTCATGAATTCTGAATGAAAATTACTGGACTCTGGGGACTCTATGGACTCGGGGGAGGGGGGTGTAAAAGCTAGGTGCATTACATGTCACTCGCGGCAGGGGCTAGTGGGACTGTAGTCGTCATAAGGCCAATAGGGGGTCTCGGGCAAGACCCACATAGGCCTGTCCGACCACTGAGGGGTGAGTACCGGCTCGGGATCCGGTACCACCACCCCAAGCTTGCGAAGGGCGTTGGGGTGGAGGGTGAAGGGGCATGCCAGGATGGCGCGCGTCATGCTGCGAGTCACGGGAGCCATCTTGGGGTGCTTTGCTTTGGTCTGTCTTTATCAGATGATCGACCATGGCCCTGGCACGACCATCACTCTTTTTTTGGGACTCAGGGTGCCAGCCCTGGATGTAGATATTTTACACAAATTCAATTTCGGCGATCCAGTCATCACCCACCACCACCTCCTCCACGAGGCCTTTGGGAGGCCACCCGGCGTATCCACTACCTCCGTCCGTTTTTGGCGCGTAACGGTAGATAGTCACATCACCCGCAAGCCACATAAGATAACTGCGGTAACTCGTGATGATCTTGAGATTCTTGTCTTGGAGGCAGTCCGGGGTGCTATCGAGGCGGGGTGTAGTGTCGGTCGCCAGAGCCGCGCTAATATCCTCGCAATCGGTGACATTAGGAGCAGGGCGCAGGTTTCCGAATGTACAGGGACGGAAGCTAAGGAACTTGACGGAGGTGGCCATGGCGTCTGTATGTTTTGATGTGTATAGAGTGCGCCGCCGCCGGCCTAACTCGGACACGACATGTTTTTTTTCATATCATTCTAGAGACCTTCAACCGGCTATATGGGTAACTTCTCGAGGGTGCGTATCCCGACGAGGCAAATGAACGCGCAGGCGTTGATGCACGCGACGGCGGTAATGAGCGCACGGGTGTCGGCGCGCGTGAAATCACCAGAGGACGCACGGGGACTAGAGGGCGTACAGGAGCCGGTTGTGGGCGCGTCAAAGGCTGACCCGTCCGTACATTCACGGCCCGTCCAGTCCTCCAATTTATCTTGTATTTTACGGCACCGGGTATGAACTTGCTCGACATATTTCGTTTTATAATTGAATTGGGATTCTCGACGAGTGACCTGGCAATGATGTTGGTCCGAGCGCGTCTCAGGGTCGGCGTGTAACCGTAATATGGGAAATTAGTCTTGGTCGTGTACCACCGCTTTTTCTGGGACAGAGAAGTGTTTAGCTTGCGGGTTTCCTGATTTATTTTACCGACCAAAATGTTTAGGGCGCGGGCATAATTAGCCTTATTTATAGGACTGGAATTCTTGAGATGGCCTAGGATCTTATCGACCTTGTTGATATTAGTGTTCAGATTAGAACGCCATCTATTAATATTGGAACGCGTATTCGTACTCGGAGCTCCCCAATTCATATTTTAATATATGTAATTTATTTATTGTCGTCGATCCAGGTGATTCCGACCTCGGTCTGAGCCGTCACCAGACCGCGGACATCGCTCTTGATCCATAGCAAGATATTAGACTCTTGATACTGGATAACAATGGACTGACCGAAAGTCAGTACATCGCCCGTGAGAGAGGTCCGGACAGCGTTCGCCAGGTGCGTCAGATCGAATGTGCGCGCCATTTGCTTCACGAACTGGGCCTCGATAGTCACTGCCGAAATGGTGAAGTCGCGGTTAACCGGAACGAGGAACTCGAAAACCTGGACGGAATTGCCAGCGAATGTACGGGCCATGCGCCGCTGGATCGCGTTCATCCCGATGTGGCCAGGCTCCACATCGGGATGAGGGACGGCGCGATAGATGAAGTTGCCGATGCCGACATAGGGTGTGCGGGCATCGACCGGGTTCACATGGACCGCGTTCTCCAGGGCCAGCTCAGAGTTCGGGGCGTAAGCGCAGACGAGAAACTGGGGGTTGGCCATGGCTCTGCTTTTTGGATTGAAATTCAAGAAGTGGTGGCTGGCCTAGCGGCTGCGTGACACTTTTTTCCGGCCCTCGGCGAAAGACGGCAGGCAGCCTTTTTTACATATATAATTCTTGGTTCTATTTACGGGCTTATTGGTCGCTTTTTCAAGGGCCCATACCTTCATGTGGGCCTTGGGGAACTTGTGCCCATATCCATGGACGGCGACCGGGTCCAGTGGAATCCATCGCTTTGACCATGGGTTCCAAATCTCTACGAAAATTACATCCGCACGGCCACCCCAGTATCCCAGAGCCATGCGAGCCCGGTACCCCAAGAACTTGAGGATGGCCAACAGTCCCTGGGCGAACTCCCCTCCCCGTCCGTAACGGTATTTGAAGAAATTTGACGGGTTCATAAACCGCCTGAATTCCCGTCTGGTTCCGTCAGGACATTTGTAAATCTCTTTATCGCCCCGGACTATGGGTCGGCTCACCAAGTCGCACCCACATTTCACCGGGTGGTAAAACCGAAAACGCCTCCGAAAAGATTCGACCAATTTTGTTACAGAATTGCGCCACCTGGAAGGGGTGGAGGGTGGTCGCCGCGCTACATTGGCAAGGACCGAGGGCACTTTTTTTATGTGGGCCGTCTTGACCCTTCGCCGCAGTTTTGATATCAGAGCCCCTTCCCTGACCATTAATTTTAGTAGAGAAATCATTCAGGGACGCCACTTTATTTGTATGAAGTACGCGCCCTCTTCGCGCTGCGACCCGTCTCGCGTCTCGCCAATGTGCCGAGGCTGCTGGCCCGCCGCCAGTTCGCCGGTGCAGTACGGGCCCAACGCGAAAGTTTACTACGCAATTTCCCTATACGATTTATTCTGTTAGCTATCACTTCCATACCGCCCCTGAACCAGTTGGAGTAGGGGCCGGCTTGGTGATACATGACAAAGGCTATATTCATTAGTTCACCGCGCGTCATGCGGCTCGTAGTGTGGTTGCGCGCCCAGTTCGCACCTTGATTTTTAGTTGAATATGGCTGAGGGGAGTTGTTGTTGTTAACAATGAAATTGCGCATGTTGTTATTATTGGAATTAGCCGACCGTGACCGCGAACTCATATTACAGACGGATATTTTGTTTTGAAATTGCTCCACTCCCAAGGGTCCGGAGGGGTCGCCAACCGCTCGACCATCTCCAGCAGTGGAGCATGCGTCTCCGGCTTGTCGGACGAGTACGAGTGGATGATGGCCTCATCCAGGTCATCCGGCCCACCGTCACTCAGGTAGTTCCGGACCATGTTCTCTGCGAGGATGCGAAGCTTGCGGCGGTTCACAGCAGCCGTCAGATCACGGATGCGGTCAACCTCGGCAAGGGCCTTGTCGGCCAGGTCAACTTGGTAGAGCTGGGTGGGGCCGGCATAGCCGCCATAGAAAGCCTGGTAAGCATAGGTGATGGCCGCCATGGTTGTTTTTGGGTGATTGGTTAGTAGTGCCGCAACGCCTGACGCGGACACGACATGTTTTTAGAACAGGGCCGAGAAGGACTTGCGGACCTGAATTCTCTTATGAAATTGAAAGAAGAAAGCCCAAGGGAAGGGCTTGGTTCTGGCCATGTAGCAGTAGTAAGTCTTCATCGTAACCTAACATGGTATAATTTCTATACCTAAAGTAATGTTGGTGACGGCCGTGTGGCTCGTCATCATTTTGGTTTGTATTGTTACTTTATTGTTATTAGTATTAACCCCTCCATCAACTCCAGACGCCATGGCTCAGCATGAAGCCGACCGGTACAACCCTAGAGTAGAAGCGAATGGTGATGACATAATAGAAATATCAGTATCTGAAGATAAAGCCTCTCTGTCAATTCCATCCGAAAATCCAAGATGGGCGGGTCATCAGGCTACAGTTCTTCAGTTTATACAGAGAACCCTCGACGCTAGAAAAGTAGGTATATCAGGAAGATTTATAATAGGCCTCCATGACGCATATGACGATGATTTAGGTATAATGGTTTTTTCAAAGCGTAGTATTGGACAATATAACACTGTTATACCAGATCTATACGCTATGGGTGAATACAGTGACAAGTTGAACAGTGTAGACACCATCAATTTCGAAACTAAAAAGGAGAATGCTATATTCGCTGGATCTTCAACAGGTAATTTAGATCCAAAATTAAACGATCGTCTCCGTCTGTGCAACTGGGCCGTGTCGCGGACGGAGGTGGATTGCTACATAACCAACACCTTCCCACAGATTGGCGAACAAAAGGTTTCAGAGGCCTACCCTAGATATAAGGAATTTACTAGAGAACATATAGGTGAAAAAGAACAGCTTGAAAATAAATTCATTATTTCGGTCGATGGTAATACGGCCGCATGGGACCGCGTTCCATGGGTATTCAATTCAAATTCAATATTACTCAAGAAAAGATCGGACCAACTAGGGTGGTATTATCCATTCATGAAAAACGGTGTTCATTACATAGAATTTGAAAACTTTGATGAGATACCATCCAAGATGAGAACTCCAGACTCGGTGTGTAGAAATATTATAGAGAACTCTTCAAAGTTTGTAAATGACTATATGAAAATAGAACCCCAAATGGACTATATGTCGCGTGTTTTGTTCTATTCTAGTCGAAAATCCAGTACGAGCACTTGAGCTCCGGGTCAGCCTTGATGGCCTCGCGCTCGAGGCCGTACACCTTGATCATCTCTGGGACATCGGCCGGCGTCTTACCGCACAGCCATTTCATAGCATTGGGTGGGTCCCAGTTATTACGGGTCGAGTGACGGAAGGGGCCGTCATCGGCCTCGACGACATAGATTTTCTCCTTGATTTCTTCGAGCGTCATTTTGGTCTGCATTACGGCCTGTGCCGACAGGTACACATTCAGATAATCCGGTTGGGGTATATTCTGGATATCGACCCCGCGCGACTGTACATTGGGCTTGTAGTCCGTGTCGGACCCCAGGCTATTCATGACCTCCAGCTCGTCACGCCAATCCTTGACGAACTGGCAGTCCGGTACGCACGCAAAGAACCAGCTCTCGACCACTGGATACTCCGGCTTGAGCGTCGCCTGTTTACGGTAGTACGATATGAACTCGTATCCGCCCTCGCGTTGCTTATCCAGGACCCAATCGAACGACTTCATGGGGACTATAGACGCGTCGGCCCACACACCCCCGTGCTTGGCCAGTACATTCAGTCGCACAAAGTCTGATGTCCGGGGCTTGGTGTCGGCGAATTTATAATTGAAAATGTCAGCGTCCGTATACCTCCATACGGTATCGGGTGTGAGGACCCGTATGGTCCAGTCGGGATGGAGCCGTCGCCACTTGTCTATGCACATTTCTACAAACTCCGGTAACTCATCACTGTCCCAATAGGTCCAGATGATCTTGGGTATCGAACCGGTCTTGAATAAGAGCCCCCGAATCCAGAGTATAAATATGAGGCTGATAATTATACCTATTACTAGGGTCCAGGCATTGGCCATCTGTTATTGATCTCTATTTTATTTTCAAATTTGATTTGCCCCGGAGCCCCAAACGGCCGTGCTGTGATGCCGAGTGTACACCCACCGGTTGGCGGAGGCTTTCAAGAGAGTTTTACGGCCAGATTCATATACAGGTCTGAAGTCGCCACCGTTATAGGCCGGCGCAAACTCATTGTGTGGTAGGGCATTGAATGAGCGCGGGTTGCACTCGGTTACAGCCTGCATTATAATCTGAGGACCGGTCGCGAACAGGACATTAGGGATGTTTTTGGACTCCTCAAGTTTCTTGAAGGCTATTTCCCAGAACTCGTGCTTGGGTGGGCTGATCATAAGGGCGTTCTGATAGGTCTCGCCCCGGCCGTCATGTTTCCAGGGGGATTCGGCTATCGACACCATACCGTCCGGTATTTTATGCTCAAAATTCTGGACACATTCAAAGTCCATATCGGCGTACATGCCGCCGTATTCATACATTATAAAGTACCGAGCCGAATCGATACGCTTAATCTTCTGATCGTATCCTTTCCAGGTTGGATAGAACCATGAATACTTGGTCTTTATCAGGTCCTCGAGGTCCTCGTCCGTCCACATCTTATATTCCCAGTCTGGGAACTGGGTCCGCCAGCTCTTTTGACAGGGAGTCCAGATGGCGTGCCACTTGGATCGGTCGGCCGGGGCCGTCTGATGGATTATTTTCGGAATTCTACCATCAGGTTTAGGTACGAATTTCAACATTAAAATGAGGACCAGGGTCAGGATCACCAGCAACCCCAACTGGAACCTTTCCATCTGATATTAGATATCAAAATTTTCATGGATTTTTGGGACGGCACAAGATGACCACCGTTTGGAGACTGAATCCATTGTGGAATTTACATGGGTTCTCAGCTGTACCAGAGAGGTCACGAGCTCGTCCACATTTGGATTTTGAGTGAACCCCTGGAAAAGATCTACAAGTACAGCCTGGTACATATCTAGGACGAGCCGGATATCAGTCTTGCGTTGCCGAGCCTTTTCGCGCTGCTGAATTCTTTTCTTGAATTCGTCCTCACTGAAATCTCCTATCATGAACTTGATCCGTAGATCGCGGTTGTCCGCGTTCATGTCAGGATTGTAACGGGGCACGAGCACATACTGTATATGAGGGTGAGAACGGTACGCGTTCGACACGCTTATCCAGTAAGCACTCTGGCGGCCGATATGGCGTGCTATAGTGGACCAATCGGGCAGGCCGCCGCATACCATGTCTCCAGGTTCGCGCTCGATGGTTCCACGGGCCCGCTGGAACTCGTAATAGTGAGGGTTGTGGATGCGACCCGTTTCGATCGTCCCGCGGCGCCAGCTGAATGCTGTATGACACTGAGTGCAGTACATCTGGTCACAGCCGTCAATTTTGAAAATAACGGCCGAGCATTTCGGGCAATTACGCGAGTCCCGGGCCAGAAGCTGAGCCGTTGCGACATTGTTAGGATCGCATTCGTGCGGCTGATCCTTGTCCTTACCCTTGACCTCGTGGCACTCGGGGCAAGTCCAGTTCTCGCACATTCCACACTTCCAGGCGGTGCTGAGGAACCCGCGACAATCTCCGTACGGACACGCCCGGACGAACTGGCGCTTGACATTTTCGAGCTGACCACCGTGCAGACGATTCATGAGCTGATTCTGATGCCACTCCTTGTGTTGCATGTCTATCATTAAGTTCGATACAATCTTGCGCTGCTCCTGTGAAAGGAAATGGCGCGTCACGAGAGCATCAAATTCGGTCGTCAAATTATGCTCGATGGCCAATACGGCGAGTTGGCGCGAGTTGATGAAGGTCCATTTTTCATTAGCCTTTTCAATTTTAAATTTAAGGGTAGCTATCTCCGGGTTGATCGACCGTATCTGTTTCTCGATCTCGACATAGGGCTGAGTAGCCGGCATCAGGCTCTTTTCACGCTCAAGGAGAAGCTCCTCCCGACGGGCCTTGTACACTTTCGAAACGAATTTTTGACTAAAATTATCGACCAAGATCTCACGCGACCAGCCTTTGCGGCAGTTCATACAGTGCGCGTCCTCGCTCGTGTCCGTCAGATAGCGTTCAGAGCAGCCCGAGCATGCTCTGAACGGACAGTATGGACATTTAATTCTTTTACGGGTTGATAGGTTGAAGTCATCGCAGCACACGGCGCATGCAGTGCTCATGTCTTCTTGGTAGATGCAGGTGGTTTTGTTTTATCTGAGGAATTCTTCTTGTGTGGCGGCTGGTACGCCGCCACCTTGACGCCATGCTTGGAGACGACTACCGGTGGAATTTCTATATTGAATTCCGAAGGGTCGAGCGGGTCGTCATCGGTCATATCGGCCCATCGAACCTGACTCATTATTTATTTATACCATCTTCTTCTTTACAGCCTTGATGACCTTCTCGGGTTTGGCCTTGGCCTTGAGTTTACTGGAGGTGGGATATTTGGAGAATATGCGATCAAGAGCCTCCTGGCGCTCTTCCGAGGTGTCCTCTAGGTGCTGTTTCCAGGCCAAAAATTTCTGGACGCGCTCCTCCGGGTATCCGGCCGCACGCAGAGCCTTGGCGTGGGCGGCCGTCGGAGGCACAACACCCTTGCGTGAATATTCAGCAAAAAGGGCAGCAAGTGGAGCACAGTTAATTGTGGACTCGATGGCGTCCGAGGCCTTGGGGGGAGGGGGGCTGTGCGCCTCGAACCACTCGCGTGAGCGCTTGATGAGCGCCGCCCCCTCCTCTTCCGGAAGGCGCGCCGCGAGGAACTCATAATCGCACGACGGCCTCCATGCGCGCACACGGGGTTGAGGTGTGTTGGCCGAGCGCATCTTGGCTACGATATCAGCCACGATTCCGGTCGATCCGGGTGGGACGGGGCAAGGTGCCGAGGCACCATGCACAGCGACGCGAGGGCGGGGGATGGGACGCTTGAAACCCGACATTTTTCCTTACGTAGTTTAAGGGGTGGCGCCTATGGCGCCACCCCGGTTTGTTTAGACTATTACACTATTACTCCTCATCCTCATACTCGCTCGCCATCCCCCCCTCACCCTCCGACTCCTCGCGCTCTGCGCACACCATCTCCTCCTCCTCCTCCTCCTCCTCGTCGTCGCTATCGGCCAGCAGAGCAGCCATGCGGTCCTCCACAGACTTGGGCGGCTCAGCAACCACCGGCGCCGCCTTCACAGGGCCGGTCGCAGGGTAAGACCGGACCACCTCAAACTCGGCGACCGCAGACTCGAGCGGGTTGCCGTGCGACTCGCACAGATCGCACTCGCCGCTCGCCTTGGCGTCCAGAGCGTGGGTGTGAACCGGCTGAGCCGCCTTCTGGGCCTTCTTGGCCTTGGGCTCGGTGGTCTCACCGAGGGACTGCTTGAGGTGGCGCTTGCAGAACACCTCACCCTTGAGGGCCGAGAACTTGCAAGCCTCCTTCTTAGAGGTCTGGGCTGTGCAGCACTGCTTCTCAGCCTTGGCCTTGGGCTCCTTGGCCTTCTTAGGAGCAGGCTCACCCTCAATAGTCACCTTGACCTCCTTGGGCTCGCGCTTCTTATACTTCTTAGGGACCTTGATAGCGACCGCGGCCGTCTCGAGGTACTTCTGGTGGAGCTCGGCGAAGTTGAGGCTGTAGTCGGCGCAAATGCGCTCGACAAACTGACGGTCGCGCTCGGCAACCAGGGCGTCGATGGCAGTGGCGAAGGTCGAGGAAGCCATGTGTGTTTTTGGTTGGTTGAAACGAGGAGGTTGCGTTTAAGTGCCTTGGACACGACACGGTTTTTTGCGGGTCGTGTGCAAGGCTGTTGTGCTCTGCTTTGTTTTGGTGATTCTAGTCTGGTCGACCCAAACCCTAACCCGGACACGACACATTTTTTTAGCGGGTCGGGCGCTCCCGTACCCAGGCGTTACATACATATTTTGTACCGGACGATATCGGCAGGCCCGCGTGTAACGCCTTTGGATGACATTTCGCGGAATTATCATCGAGTGGTTTGAAAAATATAGCAGATCCAGGGTCGGCTTTGAGCTTGAGATCTCCGTGTTGCGGGAAATGAGTCTCTCCATCTTCAAAATCAGAATTCAGGTAGACTAGAAGGGTCCCTACGCGCTGACCGCCCATTTTTTCGAATTCAATACAGGAATCGGTCGAGTCACAACATGAATCGTGATGGCTCCGGTAGTAAGTGCCGGGCTTGTACCGGACGACCTGGAGGCTCTCGCAATGGCTCGCCGGCTTGCCCGTGAGTTCTTGAGCTTTTTTCATTATTTTATCGACCACGGGATCTCCTGGCTCTAACCAAGCCGTCTCACTCGTGCGCGCCGCCGCCGGTCCGGCCGACCCGACCACCATACTAGGACCGAATTTAGGTGTTGCTTTTTTGATCAGATATTCACACTCCTCACCGGTCAATATGGAGTCAATTACTCGTGGAGGATCCCATGGATTCGTTTCGGATGCAAACCCTCTGTATTTACTTGTGACATCTGCTTGATATGTACTTTCCTTGGTCGTTAGTATACGCCATAGCAATGCTACCAATAACACGGCTATAATACCTAATAATATCATATAATGGGATTCCTTCATCCCCTGATATTATTCACTTTATTTTTTTCATGACCCTGTCAACGGCCTTGGCGTCCTTGCGAGCCGTCTTCATATTTTTGCGTCCAATACTATTCAGTAAAGGCCGCGTGGTCCTGACGACCGGTGCTAGATTCTTGTAGTAGCCTCTCCGGGATTTTACAATTTTAATAAGCTGGTCGACCCGCTCTACATTTTTCAGACCCTTGTCCTTGACGACACCGGATAGGGGGTTGCGTCCGGCTATGAGCCCGCCGTGAATAAACGACCCAGACAGAAGGGCCAGCGAGTCCTTGAGCTGGTACCGAAGTCTCTGGATGGGAATTCCAAGCTTATAAGAATATGGAAGGTGGAGCATAGACCGATTGGACCCGGGATAGACCGCGAGTGCCGTATCGACTATATCTGTCACCTCGTCCTTTCCTGTTATAATCTGATAAGTGACCACTTGGTAAATCTTGCGATTCGTACCTGGAACCTGCACGCGCGGGCTGTCCCACTTTGAGCGCGCGAATTTGTTCACCTTGAGTCGGGCATTTATACCTTCATAATTGCGATTAAGGTAGCGCACAAAGGCGTTAAGGTGGTCCGTCATAATTTTACGCATAGTATAAACATACGAGGCGACCTCCGCGTCCGACCGGAGCTTGTGAGGAATTGCGAATGTAAAATCAAAATCGGAAGTTCTGCGAATTTTAGGCGGTAGTGACTTCTTGCGCAGGCCCAGATATAACCGGACGGCCATGCCGCCCGTGCAGAATATAGTAAGGCCGCCACCGTACTCGCGGACCAGGCGTCTCGTTCCTTTGCTGAACTCCGTGAAGAGTCTGGGGAGGGCCCATTTGAATGAGCGCCGGGTGACCACCGGTGCCGGACCGACCATATTCTCAATAGTCTGGTACGCATTGGCCACCATAATTTCAGAATGAAATGAGCCTCCGTGGAATATCGACGGCTTCTTGGGTGCGTAGTAGCCGTCGTAGCCCTCGGGTATAAGGAACTCTCGGGTGAGCTTACCGAACACCTCACGGTTTAGTTCCTTGTAGCTAAGACGCTGACCCTTGCGCGTGTTACGGACGCTCGGAAGCGTCCCGGCATTTTTCTCGCCCATGAGGAGCTTGGCGGCCAGGGCCTGCTCACCGAGCGTGACGCCCGTACCGAGAACCACACGCAGGAGACCGCGTGTATCCGATGACAAAGGGTAATTACTCTTCAACAATTTCGATATATTAGAGTGAGTAAGATCGAATAGGCGCATAGTTCTTTTCACCCTGAATCGGCACACATTCCCGTAATTCTTGGCGTGGCTGTGCGACTCGGTGAGGTAGAAGAAGCGCGTATCCCTTAGTAAAACTTTGCACGAAATATTCTCCAGACCTTTGTAGAGTATCTTCCCGGACGGGAAGATGGTCTCCGAGAAAGCCATATCTATTAGTCCCGAAGAATAAAAATCTAAAACTGAAGTATGGCGAACAGATACATAGGTCTGCTCATGAATTCGCGGACGCAGGCCCATGCGTTCCATCTTACGACCGGCTCGTTCGCTGAACACAAGGCCCTGCAGGCTTACTACGAGGGTATAGTCCCCCTACTGGACGCTTGGGCCGAGGCCTACATGGGCAAGTACGGGCGGCTGCGCCGCATCCAGACGAATAAGCGTTTTATGCAGGACCCAAAGAAGGCCCGGTTATATTTCAAAAGCCTGTTGACTCGGGTCAAGGCAATCAAACTGCCCCGCGGCGACACTTACTTGAAGAATATTCAGGATGAAATTACGGCCCTGATCCGTTCGACCCTTTATATGCTGACACTTCGTTAAAGATTTTGATCCTAAATTAGTCAATGCGTGTCGTAGTCACATTGACCACGATTCCCACCCGTGAAAATTCAGTCCTAGAGACTATCAGGTCGATCCAATCTGGAACGCTCAAACCCGACTGCGTCTATGTAAACATTCCAGATTGGTATCCTAGGTTCGGGTCCGGTCCGGACCCTAATTTAAAAGTAAAATTGGAAGAGATCGGTGCCAAGGTAAATTCATGCAAGGACTATGGGGTCCTCACAAAGTTGCTCCCGACGCTCGAGCTCGAGAAGGACCCTGAGACGGTCCTGGTCATCGGTGACGACGACGCACTGTACCAGCCTCGCTGGCTCGAGGGTCTCGTCAAGGCCTATGAGGAGTTCAAGTGCCCGGTTGGGTACAGTGGCATCGCGTACCCAGAGACGGCCCTGAAAATCTTCGGTCGGCTGGGGTACCGGTTGTTTCAGGGCCACGGGACGGATACGGAAATGCTCGAGTGCTCGTTCGGTTTCCTCGTGCCACGATGGGCCATAGAGGGTTTCCCGGCCATCCCACCACTGACGGCCGAGTCCGAGAAGTACATCTATCTGTCGGACGACTATTTGTATACAAGATTCTTTGAATCCAAGGGGATCCCCAAGAAGGTGGCGTGTTGGCCATGGGCCGGACGCCAAGGTGATGACTGGTCAACAATTTGGGTCCAAAATTCAGACTCTCAAACTCACGCCCTTTCACGGGACGAGAACAACCTGTACAATTTCATGATGGCCGGCTTAAGGCTGAAATTCGACTAATAAGTAATGTTTCGTCCGTGGAATGTCGGTGTGCCCAAGGTCCGCGTCGGTGAGAACCGCGACGGCGGCTATGTCATGCTCGACACGACTTTCGGGGCGGCCTGCATGATCGGCTACGGAGTCGATGTGAATGTGGCATTCGACAATGACTTTGTGACCAAGTTTGGGATCCCGGCCTATATTTTCGATCACACGATCGAGTCGATCCCTGTGCTCAACCCTCTGATCACCTTCACGCCGGAGGGTGTCGGGGTCAAGGATGAGGCACCGCTCTTCACGCTCGAGACGCATGTGAAGCGGCATGTACCCGACGGCGCCCAATTTGTACTCAAAATGGACATCGAGGGCGCCGAGTGGGACATCCTACGCACGGCTGACCTGTCCCGGGTGACCCAGCTGATCGCCGAGCTGCATGACATGGACAAGGCGCCGCTAGATGTCATCGAGCGCATTAACGAGCAGTTTTACTTGGTCCATATCCACGGGAACAATTATCCCAAGCAGCCATGGGTCCAGATCAATCGCTCCAAGCGCATGCCGGTCGTGCTCGAGTGCACATGGGTCCGGAAGGATCTCGTCACGGCGCCCGTCCCGGACCTTGGCAAGTTCCCGACAGAGCTCGACTTCCGGAACGACGACACGAGCGCCGAGCTCGAGCTCGACTTTTGGAACCCGTGCGAGCGGCCAGTGTCGTTCGTAGCATCCGATCCCATCCAGATCGAGATCCTTGGGCGCATCATCACACCCGATGACGAGATTATCCAGGATCCGGCCCTCGCCAAGCATCCGCGAATTTTCACCCTGAAACCGGACGATCACATCCCGTACGAACTCATTATGGGTCTGGATAGCCTGGCCCACGACGGATCTTATGTGTTTTCGATCGTGTCAAATGGCATCGTGACGAATGATATCCGGTACACGAACGGCCCGGGACAGACGATGAGCGTTCAGTTGCCTATTTTCAACTTTAAGAAATTCACAGTATAAATTGCATAATGAGTTTCACAACTGATTGGTTCTCTTACAACATTCCAGTTTGGGAAGGAATTTTCAAAGAGACTAAGATTCCGGAAAATATATTGGAGATCGGGTCTTTTCAAGGACGGTCCACATGCTGGCTCCTTGAAAATACGCAAGCCCATGTGACATGTGTAGACACATGGGAGGGAAGTCCGGAGAATTCGGACGCTGAAAAGAAGGACCTATTTCAAATTTTCAAACAAAATGTAGAGCCGTGGGGAGACCGGGTGACGATTATGCGCGGCCGGTCCGATGATGTGCTCCGTAAATTCACACCCGAACCTATGTTCGATTTCGTATATGTCGACGGGTCCCATCATTCATGGGACATCATAGATGACGCCATTCTATCGTGGAAATTGCTCAAGCCCGGTGGCGTCATGATATTCGATGACTTTGAGTGGTGCGCCCCCGGAAAGGAACCGGACGACCCTTCAAACCCCCGTACGGCCATCCAGGCTTTTTGCCATGTGTTCAAGCCTAAGGTGTGGCAGTGGTATCAGGTCGCCGTTCAGAAACCGCTAGCCGAGCCGTGATATACTCGGCGTTAGTTATATCTAATTTCTTTCCAAAATTGCGCTCGAACTCCTCCTCGACGGCCACCTTGCGGTCGTATTCCTCAACGAGTTTAGGCCATGAAAATTTAGGCAGACTCTTCCAGCCCTGTATGAACTGCCCGAGGGTCGGCGCGCCATGATACTCCCCACCTGTAGTGGAGGAGCCCTCGAGTAACGAAGTCTGGTGACAGACCGGTATGCACACCAGGGGTCTATTAGTATGTAAAAGGTGAGCCCAGTAGACTATGTCCGCGCAGTGTCCGAAGTTGAGGTTCGTGATCAATTCTCTGGCAAATTTGAGGGTTACATACTGGGCCTCTGAACATCCAAAATTTCCTATATTAATTGGGTTCGACCCTGGATTGAGCGTCCAGTTGACCCCTATACCGAGCTTCACGAAATCCAGCCCATTAGGTATGCTGAATTGTTCATAGCTTTCGTGAAGGACGGCGTCATCCTCGAGAATTATAGCCTCCGGAATGTCCCTACGGACCATTTCGTTGAGGATCCAATAGTGCTTTGCTGAGCAAGCCAGGAATCCTAGGGCCATGGTCGCCTTGGTCCGCTGGTGGAGCCATTTTATAAAGGTGGAGTCGGCGTTCCCGGGAGTGTCCTCGACCCATTCGACATCGGTCACGCCTCGGACCGCCAACTGGTATTTTAGCAAGTCTTTACGATCCGAAAGTTTAGGCCAGTGAACCACAAAGTGCTTCATTTACAAATATTTCAGACCTAACCTTTAGTTATGTAATTGTCCCAGTCGATATATTCGAATTTTGTATATCCTAGTTTAGTCAATGCATCGAACGGGGTCGGGACGAACTCGCGCCCGACTACTTTGGGGTCGATAGTCTGCCAATTGTGTTCGAAAAATATGATAGGCCGATACTTCTTGATGGTCTCGGCCCCACCTAGGATCACGAGCCCTTCGGCGCCCTCCACATCTATCTTCATAAAATCCAAGCCTGGAAGATTTAAAGAGTCGAGGGTCCGGACCTCGATCTTTTCACCCCCGACGCCCATTTTGACACCACCGCGACTATAACCGGCCCGATTTGCGTCGTATACATCCTCGAGCGGGCACAAACTCAGACGGCCCTCTTCGTGACCAAGGGCACAATTGTAAATTTCTACACGATCCGAGCCTATGTTATTTACTGCACAATTCTGGCGCAAAATATCCACAAGGGACGATTGCGGCTCGAATGACCAGATTTTACATTCAGGGTTCATATTTGCGTAACTAATCGTATGACACCCGATATTAGCACCGACATCGACTATATACTTGGCCTTTTCTATAATAGGCTTCAGGACCCCGTTAATTATGTGACTCTCGTAAACCTGACCAGATGACATGTGAGACTTGATATATATATCCTCATCGTGCACGAAAAAGATGCCGTTAGGTGTGGACACACCCTGCATTAACTAATAAAGCGCAGGTTTCTTTAAAAGATAATGAAGGTCATCGTAAGTCTGACGAGCACACCGCCGCGGTTGTCTAGGCTTCCATCGGTCGTCGCGAGTTTGTATGATCAGGCCTGCCATGAGATCTGGGTGAACATCCCGGCCAAGTACGACCGATTCCCCGACTGGGACGGCCACATCCCGGCCGAGCTCTATACGATCGGACCGAGGGTCCACATCAACTCGGGCTGCGAGGACTTTGGGCCCGCGACCAAGAGCATCGGGCCCGCAACGCACCTCGACCCGGATGACCTCATCGTCTACTTGGACGACGACACCAGTTATGATCCTAAATTGGTCATGAACCTCTTGAAGTGGCGCGCGATCGCCCCGGGGAGCGCGTGGGGGTTGTCAGGTTTCAATTTCGAGACTTATTTCCAGAAGAAATACCCGAGAACCCACGGAGCACCTATGGATGTCCTCGAAGGGTACGGATCGGTCATCGTCAAGGCCAAGTGGATCCAGAATTTAATTCAAGAATTCAAGGAGATCCGGGACGGTCGGACCTTCCTAGCCGATGACATCATAGTATCGAACCTCCTGGCCAAACAGGGAGTGGAGCGTCGTACCGTGTTCACACAGGATTGCAACATCGGCCATGTCGGTCAATTCGAGTATGGGTTCGGACCGGACGCTCTCCACGCCCAAGTGGAGGGTGGGCACCACGCCAACTACCGAGCAGTCCTACACTATCTGGAAGATAAGGGTAAGAACTATTTTACATCTAAATGCTGGTAGATGGGTTCATGTTCTATAACGAACTCGATATACTCGAGCTCCGCCTCGGGCTCCTTGATCGCCATGTTGATCGGTTCATTCTGGTCGAATCCGAGGTCAATCATGTGGGTGGCCCGAAGCCTCTATTTTTTGAACAAAATAAAGAACGCTATGCCAAGTGGCTTCCGAAAATTACTCACATCGTCGTGACCGCCGACGAAGCCCCGAAAGACGAAAACCCGTGGTGCCGCGAAAAGCACCAGCGCGAGTGCATTCTGCGAGGTCTCGAGGATGTAGACCCGTCAGCGATCGTCATGATTAGCGATGTCGACGAAATCCCGGACATGTCCGTAGTGACCTATGAACGACTTCCGCATATGGTGAACTCGGTCCATATGTGGATGTTCGAATATTCGGTCGATTATCTATTCACAGGTGAACCGTGGTTCGGTACGGTCGTGACGAACTGTGAACTGGTCAAGCGCATGGGCCCGAATTACTTTAGGGATAATCGATGGAAATTTCCTCATTTTCGCTTCGCAGGTTGGCACTTGAGCAGTTTCGGCACGCCGATGCATGTCTGGACCAAGATGCAGACTTTCGCCCACGCCAAGGATGGTCATCATGCCGCCCAGACGCCTGAACTGTTCCAGAAGTGGATCGAGGAGGGCATCCATACCGACGGAGAGACTAAACTAATTCGTCGGCCCGAAGTGGTGCCTCTTCCTGGATCCATTGAAATTCTGAAACGGCTGAACCTGGGGAAATTCCCATGAAATAGGCCTTGAGTCTCAATAGCTTCTTGATTTCATCCAAAAATAGAAACTTGAAGAAACGCCTCTTGGATTGCTTATTCTCGAACGGACCATTTTTGTCGAGCAGTCCTTGACAGACCGGCCAGGTCACCTCCCTGAGTTCATACAGCCCGGCCTCGAGATCGTCGAGCCGTCTGAACACATGCCGCTCGAACTCATTCATCTTGGTCTTGACACATTTTACTGTTTTATTTAGAAGTGCAGTCATAATTTATGCAGAGGGCCGCTCCGAGGGCCATGAGGACGCCTAGCCACTGGATCCAGTGTGTGAATTTCTCACCAAAAATGAAATAGGCCGTCAGGGCACCACCTATCACGATCATAGCCTCCCACATGATGCAGGTCCACATCATCGATTTGGACGCGAGGCTCTTTATCAGGAAGAATAAGACGATTCCGTAGGCCAGAATGCCGAGCCCCAAGTGATGGTGGTGGCCGCGCTCCGTGAACCACTTCAGGTGGGTATTCCCAAAGAGCTCAGCGGCCGTCATAGACAGTACATAGAGAAAGCTCATCTAATAAAGTCATAGAAACTTTTTAAGATGGGCTGGGTCGCATGGATAGCATCGTGGCTCACACCCACCGTGCCCATATGCCGGAGATATCGCGAAATTCTCATAAATATCCTTATAGAAAATCCACTCGAGTTTAGAATCGCGCTTCTTACCCATCAAATAAGGCGAATGTTCTCTTATAAAGTATGAAGGCCGCGTTTATAACCGGCGTGACCGGCCAGGACGGTTCGTACCTATCAGAGTTTTTGCTCGCCAAAAACTACACCGTGTACGGTCTGGCCCGATACTGTTCCGAGAAGAAGCACGAACGGATCGAGCATCTCAAATCGAATCCGGAATTCCATCTGGTCGAGGGTGACCTGACCGACTCATCCCGGTTGGCCCGGATTGTTAATTCTTTCGATATTTACGACATGATCGAGGTTTACAACCTGGCGGCCCAGTCCCATGTCAAGTTGTCCTTCGATCAACCCGAGTACACTGCGAATGTGGACGCGCTCGGGACGCTACGCATTCTAGAGGCCATCAGGCAGACTAATTTCAGTTCAAAATTCAGATTTTATCAGGCCGGAACGAGTGAGATGTTCGGGAAGGTCCAGGCACCGGTCCAGAATGAACAGACGCCTTTCTATCCGCGCAGTCCGTACGGAGTCTCCAAGGTTTTCGCGTACTGGATCACTCGCAACTACCGCGAGGCCTATGGAATGTTCGCGTGTACCGGTATTTTGTTCAACCACGAGTCGGAGCGCCGCGGGGCCGAGTTCGTGACGCGTAAGATTACGCTCGGTCTGGCTGAATACCTGAAGTCAGGTCAGCCAATTGAGCTCGGGAACCTGGACGCACGGCGCGACTGGGGACACGCCGCGGACTATGTCGAGGCCATGTGGTCCATGCTTCAGCAAAAGGCCCCGACCGATTATGTCATCGCGACGGGCCAGACGCATTCGATCCGCGAATTCATCAATGTGGCCTGTAAGGAAATGGGAATCTCGACCCGCTGGACCGGGGATGGTCCGGACGAAATGTGTCTGGAGCTCGCGACCGGTTCTCCGATCGTAAAAATTAACCCTGAATTCTACCGACCGGCCGAGGTCGATGTGCTCATAGGAGACGCGAGCCGGGCTTTTTGCGACATGGACTGGCGCCCGAAAATCACCTTTTACGAATTGGTTAAAAGGATGGTCCGCCATGATTGTAATGGAGTGGCTGTTCATCGGACCGACGCCTCTGGCGGGGATCGGTCAAGTGACCCTCAAGTACGCTGAACTCCTGAAAAGTCTAGGAAATTTCGTCGAGTATGTAGAAATTGGCCAGATTCCAAAGAAGGACAAGTACGATCAGGGGTTCGCATTTATACTGCCAATTCAGAACCAGCTTCAGGCTGTTGATTTTTATACCAGTATATGCACCAAGATGATGTATATGACGGTATGCGAGACCGAGCCGGTCAACGCGGCATACGCCCTGTTGACCAAGTACAAAAAGATATGGTGCCCTTCAGAATTCGCGCGCAGTAAGCTCGCAAAGCAGTTTCCTTTTTGTGAATGGAAATTGCTCCACCACTGGAGTGAACCGAAGGTCCACCGGCCACCTCCAAATTCAGGACCGTACACATTTTACACGATCGGCAACATTATGGACCCGCGCAAGAATATTCGGGGTCTGATAGACGCCTATTTACGATGTGAATTCAGGGATACGGCCCATCTCGTCCTCAAGGCGACCTGCCGCCAGCCGGTCGACTGGAAGGTCCCTGGTGTGACGGTCATCAACGAACTTCTGACCGATTCTGAACTCGAAAAGGTCCATACGAATGGGCATTGTTATGTCAACTGCTCGCACTCCGAGGGGGTCGGAATGGGGGCGGTCGAGGCGGCCCTACGGGACAAGCCTGTCATTATCACCGACTATGGGGGTCTTAAGGAATATGTCAAGACACCGTGGGTCGTCAAGTGCACGGTCGGGCCTATAGGGTTTGATGATTTCATGTTCAAAAAGGATCACACATGGGGTCACCCGTCCGGGGAGGACCTCCAAAAGCACATGTGGGACTGCTATTCAAAGCGGGCCAGTTTCTGGGATCACGCACATACACACGACCTTATGCGATCCCTGCGCCAGTCAGTGGAGGCTGGTTCTTATTCAGACGATTCAGATTAGTTTGCATAGCATTACGAAACCCGTTTAGACCGGCGGTCGTATTCGTGACGGCCTTGATGATGGAGGCCGACATGGCCGCTTCCGAAGCAGTCTTGAACTTGTTGGCTGGCCCCTTGAGGCCCAGTTTGCTTGCGTTCGCTGCGGCCTTGTTCAACTTTTCAGACGCGGCCGCGAGATTATTGGTCGTCGTCGTTATATTCCGTCCGACATTGTTCCCGGCCATGGCGGCCCCCTGTGCCACCGCGGCCGTGTTCAAATTTGCGAGGGCCCCGCTCGCCTGAGAAATGGTCGCGTTCGTAGTTGCCATTAATTTGGACTGACATTAAAAATCGGGACTAGAGGGTTTGGGGGTTCCGGCGCCCCCTTCGCCCTGCGAATTAACCCAGTAATGGGCCAGGTACACAACGAGCGCTATGACCAAAGAGCTGGAAAGCATGAAGCTCTTCTGGGAATTAAGGAATAGGACAATATCGTCCAGGATCTTCACACCTGTGGGTTTCTTTATCAGACGGGGGACGAGATAGACGATAAGGAAGTTGACGACTAGGGCGGCCCATACATAATTCCAGTTCATCTCCATTACACTTGGCTTAGATTTTTTCATTCACGCTATGCTTCTTGCAAAAGTCCCCGCAGGTCGCCTTGAAGCCGCAGCGCCGGCCCTCGAGGGTAAGGGCCTTGCAGCGGAAGGCGTCGTGGACCACCGCCCGGCCCTTCTTGGTCGCCTGCTTCTCGACCGCGGCCGTCTCCTGCGGCTTGGGGACATGGTCCGTGACCTGCAGCTTGTGCTTTTTGGCCTCGATTTCCAGGGCGCGTTCCCGCGAGCGCAGCAGCGTGTCCGCCAGCTTTTCAGGGAGGGGGTGGCCGCGCGCGACTGCGTCGTTGTAGAAGCGCTGCCAGAGCTCACCCCCCTTGCCCTTGGGCTGTTGCAATACTTGCTTTGGGGTCGTTACCGGAGGGGGTTTGGGTGAGCGGCCCTCGGCGGCCGCCCCGAGAGGCGTGCGCCACTGGCTGTAGGTCGGGCGGAGCTTCTGGAGGTCCATGGTTTGTTTTTGGGTGGATTGCCGGTGCCCGTCGAAACCCTGACACGGACACGACACCTTTTTTTGTAGGCCCCTAGTAGGACCATGAGTAACAACGGATGCGGCCAATTAGGCGCCATCCAGACCAGGGGTACATGCTGGTTCTTCTCGATCCTCAACGGGTTCATCCTGTCCGAGGATGGTCAGAAAATCCTGTATAATCGTTTGACTAATTTTTACAAGAAATTGAAGCCGGCTGAGAAGGCCTATTTTGATGACGAATTCAATGCCCCGTGCCCGATGAAGAACTTCGCCAAGACAAAGGAGATCTACTTCTGGAAATTCATCGACCAGTATCTCTGCTTTATGAGCGGCCCTCGCGCCGCTACACTCAAAGCAGGCAAGTCCGCGTCTATCCTTGGTGGCATGAGCCTTCAGGGCACGGTCGCCAAGAACATGGGCGGCAAGGGTGCTTTTCCACAGGCCGAAATCGGAAAGATTCTGGACCATGTAGGATTCTCCAAGGATTACTACTTCAAGTACGCCGACGACCCACCCAAGTTCCACATGCTCCGCAAGCCTCAGTTCGTGGTGGTCACGCACAGCAAGTACTATCCGAAATCTTACATGAATGAAATCCCCAAGGGCCTCATGGCCGACCCCAAGTACGAGATCATGTGTGCGTCGCTCGTCATCGCCAACACGAATGCGAACAACGGCGAGATGCACAAGTGGCACGCCATCGCTGGGTTCGTCTGTAACGGCAAGGGCTACATTTACGATTCAAATCAGCGCAAGGTTTTCAAGTGCGACTGGTGGCACCTCGACGACTTCAAAAAAGTCACCAATGAGGAGGTCGCAGAGGCCTATTCATTTTTCAGGGGTGGCCAGATTAATGTCCACCAGTACGCATTCGCCATCTTCGCCCGCAAGGAATTCACGAAGAATATAGGTGTTTCGTGCCTCTTGAAGTCCAAGGTCAAGACTCCTGAAGTATACGGAATGAACTTTACTTCACCTAATTTGGGCCGGAGACTTAACAGCAATAAATACTTTACTTGGCTCAAACCGGCCGAACGGATAGCCCTCAAGCACAAGTGGGGCCGGACCAAACACCGAAATGTCAGCTATCTAAATTGGGCGACTATGAATGCACTTGTGAATAAGGCGGCGAGTAAGAACAACGGGTATAAGAATATAATGGCTTTAAAGAATGCTGGATACGGCATCAGAAATGATGACTTCCATAGTTTTATGAATAAACTCGAAGAAAAGTTCAAGAAGGCGGCACCGGTGCCGACCAAGACGCTCACATTCGCCAACACCAAGGCGCGTCTGAACCAGTTCACGAAGAGCACCGCGGCCGTGCGCAAGCACCAGTACTCGCTCGTATGGAAGGGCCTCCCCATGTCCCAGCGCAAGGTCCTGATGCACTGGCGCAACAAGGGTGAGTGGCTAGCGAACAACGCGTTCGAGAACAAACCCAAGCCGCCGATCAAGCGCAAGTCGGTCGCCAAGCCGAAGCCCAAGTCGCCGAGCCCTTCACCACACGCCAAACGCGCAATACAGGTCAAATCTAACTTCGAAAAGTATTGGAAGTCTATGCAGCCCGAAAATCGTCAGATGATCCGGAACTACATAGCGGCCTACAAGAGCCCGGTGAAAAAGTCGAACTTCAATAAGCTCGCCCCATTCTTCGAGCCGGCCAAGAACTCGAACACCCTAGCCAACGCCAAGCGCAATGTGAACGCTCTCAAGACGGCCAAAGATCGCAAACATTACAAGCGCACGAGGGCCTCAAACATGAGCCAGAACAACTGGTCCGCACTCGGTCGGTACATTGACCATAAGGACGCCGAGGCGCGCCAGGCCCGCGCAGCCAAGAAGAGCGTCCGGGCTTAAAAATTACGGATGAATAATAAATAGAAATGCAGATCTTCGTGAAGACTCTGACAGGCAAGACAATCACACTCGAGGTTGAATCTAGTGACTCAATCGCCAATGTGAAGGCCAAGATCCAAGACAAGGAGGGGATTCCTCCGGACCAGCAGCGTCTGATTTTCGCAGGAAAGCAGCTCGAGGACGACCGGACAATGGCCGATTACAACATCCAGAAGGAGTCGACCCTGCACCTCGTTCTCCGCCTGCGTGGAGGAAATTAAAGTATTTTGTATTATTAATAGTAAATGACTTTCAGAATTCGTCACTCTCAAACGGGTCTCTTCTGGTCGTCCGGTGTCGATCAGAAAATTCGCCTCTCGTCGGAAGCATCCAAGTATGCCTTCGTTGATTCCATCCTGAAAAATGCCGATACCGGTCTGAATGTCATGCACGCTGCATGTGTGGTGCACGAGTCGACCACGCACCCGACCGCGTGGAATTTAAGCGATGGCGTTCTGTCGGCAGATTCCGTTTATGCTACATGGGACTCCAGTTTCGAGGTTATGCGGACCGCGGCAACGCCTGAGGTTTGGGATATCCTGTACGACGAAGCCCCGAAGCCAGTCGCCGACCCAGAGCCTGTGGCCGAGCCTGTGGCCGAGCCTGTGGCCGAGCCTGTGGCCGAGCCTGTGGCCGAGTCCGTGGCCGAGCCTGTGGCCGAGCCTGTGGCCGAGTCCGATAGCGAGTCCGTCCCGGACCTGGTAACCGACGACGAGGATGTACCGGTCGCTCGTTCGGCCGCACTTATCGAGGAGGCCCTTAATGCCGCGGCGGCGGACGCGGCCGAAGAGGAGCCAGAGGATGAGGTGGGCGACGCACCCGAGTGATTATTTTCTACTCAAATATAAGTAAATGGGTATCAAGCCTGAAAAATTCGGCCCATATTTCTGGGGGGCCCTCCATCTTGCGTGCATAGGCGACGCCGACCCGCAGGCCATACGAACTTTCGTAGACACATTTTCACTCGTAATTCCATGTGCAGGATGCCGGGTACACTTCGCCGAGGTTCTCAAGGCGAACCCAGTACCACAGACGGACGACCCTATCGAGCTCTTTAATTGGTCGGTAGATGTCCATAATATAGTCAACGAGCGTATAGGTAAAAAATCAATGGACTATGACGAGGCCTATAAAATATGGATGACTATGAATCCACCAGAGCCGGCCAATCAAATTGATTTCAAAATTGTAATTATAGTTCTACTCGTGCTCGCTCTTATTTTTATGTTACTCAAAGGCAAGAAGTGATGGGCGGCGGATTATTCCCCGGGCACCCCTTCGCTCTTAATATAAAATGCATCATTTTCACTGCGCTTCTTGCGGGTGGTTACTGGTTCGCACCCCACAAGAATATCTTGGTCCTTATTTTCCTTTTATGGTTCCCTTATATAGCGCTAGCTTGGTACGATTACGCTTACGGGTGCCGGGACCGCCTCAAACCGACGCTCGTCCCGTTTGGTAGATACATATGGCTGCCATTCAAGCCTCCAGATTATAAAGAGGAATTCAATCGCATGCCGGCCGACCATATTAACGCGATGAACCGGGTTGACCACTTGGTTGGATGGTCGATTATCGCCGCGGCTGCCGGATGGTTCCTCCTGCGAAAAAAATGAGTCGCGTGACGGTTAGGGTTGGCCTAAAGGATACAAACCCTAACTAGACAATGGAATATGAACGGCTCAGCCACACCGAGCATATTCTTAAACGACCCGACACCTATGTCGGATCCCTTCCTCCCGAACCCGGACAATATTGGGTTCGAGATGGAGACTCTTTCAAGGCTTCTCATCTTTCTGTTTCACCTGCACTTGTGAAGATCTTCGATGAGATCCTAGTCAACGCGATCGACCAGCACTCTCTGCACCCCAAGAAGGTTTCTGAAATTTCGGTCAAAATCATCAGTGATTCAATTCTGGTTCAAAATACCGGAGTCGCCATCCCGATCAAGAAGCACGCGACCGAGAAGAACCCGGACGGTTCGGCCATCTGGATCCCCGAGCTTATCTTTGGCCATCTTCTGACCAGCTCCAATTACAATGACGAAGAGCAGCGTGTGACGGGCGGTCGCAATGGTTACGGTGCAAAGTTGGCCAATGTATTTTCCAAGAAATTTTGGATTCAAATTACGGATGGCAAGAAGAGCTACAGTCAGCTTTGGTCAAAGAATATGAGCAAGGTCGGTCCGCCCGAAATAACCGCGAGTTCCGATGAGGCCCGCGTCTCCATCGGGTTCACACCCGACTGGGCCCGATTTGGAATGACCGGACCGAGCCCTGAATTTGTGAAACTCATCGAGAAGCGCACATGGGATGCGGCCATGTGGTGCGCCAAGGCCAAGGTTCTGTTCAATGGCGAAGTACTGAAGGCCGGACCGCTCGAGGAGTACGCCAAGTCGCACATGGGCGAAGTGCCGTTCGCCAAAATGCACACTGGCAACTTCGACATCGTCATCGGGCACTCGACATCAGGCGCTTTCCAGCAGTGCTCGTGGGTCAACGGTATCGCGACGCACAAGGGTGGGAGCCATGTCGATAAGGTTGTCAAGGCCATCTGTGACGAGATCGCCAAGGACAAGCGCTGCTCGACTCTCAAGCCGGCCCAGATCAAGGCGAGCCTATTTGTATTCGTCCGGGCGGTCGTAATCAACCCGACCTTCTCGAGTCAGACCAAGGCCGAATGCACTTCGAAAATTTCAGAGGCGATCGATTTGAAGCCGAAATTTGTCAAGGATGTTCTGGCGACGGGCGTCCTTGATGACCTGGTCGCTCTGGGCGTCGCAAAGGTTGAGAAAGAGCTCAAGAAGACTGACGGCGCCAAAAAGTCGCGCATCACTGGCGTCCCTAAGCTCGACGACGCCAATTGGGCCGGAACGCACCGCTCACACGAGTGCACGCTGATCATCACGGAGGGGGACTCGGCCAAGGCTCTGGCCATCGCCGGCCTCAGCGTCGTGGGTCGCAATGCCTACGGCGTGTTCCCTCTGCGCGGCAAGCCGCGAAATGTCCGGGACGCCTCTGTGAAGCAGGTGACCGAAAACGAGGAGTTTTCAAATCTCAAGAAGATCCTCGGGCTTCAGCATGGCAAGGTGTACTCGTCCCTGCGCGACTTGCGCTATGGCCGCCTCATGATCATGACCGACGCGGATCTCGATGGAAGCCACATCAAGGGTCTGGTCCTGAATATGTTCCATGTTTATTGGCCCAAGCTCATCGAACTGGGATTTCTCGTGTCAATGGTGACGCCAGTGATCAAGGCTGGTAAGGTCTGGTTCTTCACGGAGGAGGAGTTCAAGGCGGCCGGGCCCGCAAGTGGTCCTGTGAAGTACTACAAGGGTCTGGGCACCTCTACGAGCGCGGAGGCGCGCGAGTATTTCAAGCAAATCGGGCGCCTTACGGTCGCCTTCAATTCCGATCCCACTATGAACGAATCGATGACGCTGGCATTCTCCAAGGCGCAGGCTGACGACCGCAAAAACTGGCTGACGGGTCACATGGCCTCTCCGCCACCTGGTATAGCATACGGCCATGTGTCGACCCTTCCGGTGAGTGAATTCGTCCACCGCGACCTGGCCAATTTCAGCGCAGAGGACATCAAGCGCAGCATTCCCCATGTCGCCGACGGCCTCAAGCCTTCCCAGCGCAAGGTCATCTACGCCTGTCTCAAGAAGAACCTATCGAGCGATATGAAGGTCGCACAGCTTTCGGGTTATGTCGCTGAGAACACGGCCTACCATCACGGCGAGGCCAGTCTGCAAGGGACGATCATCAATTTGGCCCAAAATTTCGTCGGCGCGAATAATCTGAATCTCCTCGAGCCGTCCGGGCAGTTCGGGACGCGTCTGGCAGGCGGCAAGGACGCAGCCAGCCCTCGTTACATCTTCACACGGCTCGGGCCTTTGACGCGGAAGATTTTCGACCCGGCCGACTCGGCCGTTCTCAAGTATGTGGTCGATGACGGGGAAAAGGTCGAGCCGGAATTCTACGCGCCGGTCGTGCCCATGATTCTCGTGAATGGGGCCGAGGGTATCGGCACCGGGTTCAGTTGTTATGTACCCCCGTATGATATCGAGATCCTGAAGCACAATATCCAGTGCTGCCTGCAGCAAGTGCCGATGGTGCCGATGGTGCCTCATTTCAAGGGCTTCAAAGGCCGCATCAGCAAGACCAAGGATCACACATGGGTCCTCGAGGGCGTCGTGGCCGGGGAGGGTTCGCGCCTCCATGTTACAGAACTACCGCCAGGAAAGTGGATCCAGGATTTCAAGGAGCACCTCGATGACCTCCTCGAGAAGGGCACTATTCAGAAGTTCGAAAATCACTCGACCGAAACGGCCCCGGACTTTCACATCTGGGGGTACACAGGGGCCGAGCCTATGAAAGACCTGGGCCTGACCAAGACGATCCACACCTCGAATATGTACCTCATCGGCCCTAATGGAGCCGTCAAGAAATACAATAGCCCCGAGGAGATTCTGGTCGACTACATCGAGATCCGAGTCGGCGTCTACAAGAAACGCAAGGCCTGGTTGCTCAAGGAATTCGACAACGAAATTGGGTGGCTGTCTGAAAAGGCCCGATTCATCGGCGGTGTCATCTCTGGGAAGATCAGTGTTCTGAACACCCCACTGGCCGCCATCCAGGGTCAGCTGAAGGCGGCCCACTTCGCCGAGGCCATCTGGCCAAAACTCATGGACATCAAGACCTACCAGTACACCAAGGAGGAGGTGGACAAGCTGACGGCGCTCATCGCCCGGCGCACATCGGACCGTGAGACGCTCAAGAATACGAGCGTGGTTCAGATGTGGAAAAATAACCTAGGAGATTTGTAGATGGCCGCTCAAGCCTTGAGTCCGGTCGATGTAAATGGATTTTACAAAGTAACTGGGGACCAAGAAATTACATTTTGGGTCACGACCTCCTGGCCAGGTCAGCCAGTGGGCCTTGGATGGACCGCCGCTGGCATAACCGGACTGTCCGGAAATATCCAGATCACGAGCGCGTCGCAGGTGTGGGGTGTCGCGGACGGTGAGAAATTCAACTGGAAATTTACACTCCAGAGCGACACGAACCAGGTGGTCGAAGGCGTCCAGCGAAGCACGGGTTCGATTCTTTATCCACCCAGTCTTATAAGCAACCTAGTAAAGAAGATATCATCCACGATCTATGGGTACTACCGTGTAGTGGACCACATCCCCAAGTTTTATTTCACGGCGCCACCTCCCGACGCTACAGCGCCTGGGTGGATCGTAGAAGGCCTACCGACAATAGCCGCACCTCTAGAGGTTGTGTCGTACACGGCCGGAATAAAAGGGCTGGCCACCGGTGACAAGATGGCTGTGGCCTTGGCCGTCTTGCGCCCGGTGGACGACAGTATACCAGAGAATGCCGGGCCGGTATTTGTGAACTCATCTACGGCTCTTATCCACACTCCTTATTTCACACAGACATTCGTCCCGGGATACTTCGGCCGGCGCCGGACCGACCCCAACAAGCAGATCAAAATAAATCCAAAAATTCACGGTGGAAGATCAGTCCCGTTAAGAGACTTGGACACGGCCATGGCCAAGCCACCCATTCCTCTCGAATTTTATGACGAAATTAGAAAGAGGGGATTTAGTTCGGGTTCTATACTTGGGCTATACGCGACCGGCCCACAGGAACGCCACCTACTCACGGACGACCAGTCCAAGTCGCAGTGGAATCCGGAATTTAAACAGCACACAAATTCAGTGATATATCAACGAGTCATACCATTCCCACCTCCGAATCCGGCCTATCAAGGGCAGACCGTCCAGATAGAACTTCTACCGACCGAGCTCGGGCATCTCCTATCTAATATGTACCTCAAGGTGACCCTGCCACCTCTACCACCAGGAAGTTCGTATTCTACAAACATAGGGAGAGCACTGATAAAGCAGGTCGATCTGCTCGTGAACGAGACGGTCATCGAGACGCTCTATGACGACTGGTACATCATCCGGGATCAGATATTTTTGGACGCCGACGAGCAACTCGCGATGTTCAGCGCGGTCGGGGGGTTCAATATGAACTCCCAGATAAGCAATGATGTAATTATACCACTCGAGTTCTTCTTTTGTAGACGGCACACACACGGGACCAAGGGGCGTGAGCGACTCGCCCGGCCGTTTTTCCCCCTGTGCGCCATGTGGAACCAGCGTCTATATGTGCGATTCACATTTCACCCGAACACATGGTGGTGTGATGTGCCAGTACCTCACACGACTGATCTGTCTTATAGTGGAATTTTCCCTAAAATTGTAACGGAAGAAATCTTGCTCGACTCGGCCGAGCGTCTGTATTATCAGAACACACCGCTCAAATATATAGTTAATCGCGTCAAAAAGGAATCGACCCTGTCGTTTTCGGCAGGAAACCCCCAGCTTCAGCTTACGGCGTCCTTTCCGGTCCAGCTCGTCTCATGGTTCTTTAGAAATAGAAATTACGAAACGACGGACACGGGCGCCTACTCAGATTCGCGTTATGATTACGGATACACCACAAAGTATATCCAATCGAGCATTCCTCTGTACTTCCCGTCGGCCAACTTTCAGAGCACGGCCTATGTCGATGTGATCCAGAACGCCAAGATCACACTCAATAATGTAGATATTCTGAGTACTTTTCAGGGTTCTCTTTATTACACATTTAAGCAGCCTATGGAACACGGTCTTTCGATCCCTTCCAAAAATATCTACATGTATTCATTCGGGCTTACTCCGAAAGAATACAATCAGGGGGGTTATCTGAATTTTTCAAAGTTAAATTCCCAAACTACGACATTGTCCATGACATTCAACCCGGCCTACGCGTCCCAGATCACACAGGGGTACAACCTGTATCTATTTTACTATGGGTACACTTTGCTGGAGTTTGATCGTGGGTTTGCTCGGTTACCGTTTGTCTAAGATACTCGATGATACCGTTCGTTATGCACCAACGAATAAAATTGAGTTGAGCGACCGTAGTCACGAGCCCGTCAAACTCTATCCGGGTCGTGCGACAGAAAGGATCGAACAACTTTTTAGAATAGCCATCCAGGCTTGATTTGTATGCGACATGGACCGTGAACATCTTTCCGTTCGGTGCGGTGTATGTCACATGCTTGGTCTTGGAGTAATTGGTCACGAACCACTCCAACTTGCGTAGCGAAACGGTCGAGCCACTCCGTGACAGAATGGCATGGAGCTGACTGCGATTCTCGGGCTCTTCGAAGAACTTGGTGAGACTGGACAGGAGCAGCTCGGACTTGTTCATTACTCTAAATAGACTTCTTGTCCTTAACTTCATTCCCATGGGGCTCGGACGCGCTCGGATGCCACCGGGGCCGGGGGTTGAGGAACCTGGCTCTGGTGAAACTTGCAATAGCCGTTCGATTGCGGTTGCTTTAGACATCGCTTTCGACTTTTGAGAATTCCTTTGCAAAAGTTGCACTCGAGGCCGGCCGTGTCCTTCACGAGCCGCTCGATAGGGATATCATAAGTCTTGGCTATGACATCGAGCGCTCCCGTCATGCGGAGATTCACACGACGGGTGACTTCCTCCTCGATCAGCTCGAGGATTTGGCTTTCCATTACTATTTTTACGCGCGTCCGTTTTAAGACCTTGGAGCGAACCTCGCAAGGAACGCCTTGCGCGCATCGAGTTCCGCGGAGCTGGTCGCCTTGGTCATGAATTTACGATCAAAAATATCAGCCGCCGAAACGAGCGGCTCGAGCAAATCCTGGACGGGCTTCTTGAATTGGTTCGAGAAGTAATACTGATAATCAAGCGGTAAATTCTTCTCGAGGACCCACCCCGGATCCTCGGCCTTCTCGAACATTTTGCCATCCCCCTTGACGATGACGAAAGCGACGCGATCTCCTTGCTGCGGCTCCGAACCCGGCGCCCGGGCCCGGATCTTGTCCCGGACCTCGACATGGGCCATCTTCACCTTGTATGCGGCCGCGAGCTGTTTGCTCATGGTCAGCTTCTCGATGGGCACTTCACCAGACAGTAGGCGGCGTGCCGCGGCGCGCGCAGCGTCGATAACAGGCCGCGGATCGCTCGATTCCAGGACCTGACCGAGAAGGGCCTTGAGCGTCTCGCGCACGAACGGGCAGCTGTCTCGCCGGACGACCTGCAGACCTTTGACATCGATCTTCTTGAACGCGATGACGGGGCTGCCGTCCTCTTTCAGTACCGGAGTGCCGTCCTTGTTGGACTTTGCTTCGTACATCTTGGCCGCGTAGCGCTTCTTCGAATACAGAAAGTACGGACAATAAACCTTCTCGAGCTCGAGATCATTCGGAGTCTTGAACAGCCGCGTGCACTGCTCGGCCGCCAGTTCGCCCTGCTGCCACGAATAGTCGATCGCCTCCTGGCCCTTGCGACCCTGGACATCAAACTCGACCATCACAGAGTCCGTGTCGCCGTACCGCACCTTCGCGCCAGGGAAATTGGCCTCGACATAATTCTTGGTCTCCTCGATCATCTCGCGCCCGCGCATAGTGACCGTCGAGGCGATCGCCACGAGCGGCAACATGCCCTTCGAGGCGCCGGTAAATCCGTAAATAGAATTCATGCTAATTTTATAGGCTAATTGTTGGCCGTTGTACACGGCCTCCATCGGCGTCCCTGCGGCCTGGGCCATGAGCTTCTTGGCTTTTTTACGGAAAGCCTTGAGGTCCGTCAGAATGGTCGGAAGCAGGCTCTCGACACTTTGCGCGAACCGGTACGGTCCGAATTGTTCATATACGACCCCGGGTAGGTTGTCGTACTTGGGATCCTGAACGAGCGTCGAGTAGCACAGGTTGTGCGCGCACATGATGCTAGGGTACAGGCTCGCAAAATCTAGAGCAGTAATCGGCGTGTAATAAGCACCAGTCTGCGCTTCCAGAACCGTCGCACCCTGATAGCCGTCGTCATCGGCGGCCGCGCCAAACTTGGCGACCCGGATGGTCGGAATGATGAAGTTGAGCTGGCGGGCCTTGTAGGCCATCTGACTGAACACCTTGATCTGCTGGCCCCGCTCACTCAGAAACGCCAACGGGACCCAGCACGCCTTGGCCATCTCAACCTGATTCTGAATCTGGCATAGCTTCTCCATGAGAGCGTGCGGCAGCTCTGTATCCTTGATGCAGTACTCGGCGACCTCACCGAGGCGCTTCGCGTCACCCTCGAGGTACCGGCTGAAAATCTCCTTGACCGGCATGTCATTCTTTTGATCTTTCAAGAAATGCTTAGAGACTGCATTGAGTGAATAACTCTCGAGTTTGTGCTCGCGCTTCACATCCTGAAACAAGTCAAAAACATAACGACCTTGCATAGGGACCATCTTGAGCTCATTATTTCCGAGCGCACTAGAACTCAGGTTCTTGACGACGAGTTCGGACGGCGAACCACGGATCCTACCCCATACCGGCGTCAGACCGCACATGACCGTCGCTCGAACGATCAGAAACTCGAGATCGAACCCGAAGATGTTCCAGCCAGTCAGAATATCCGGGTCGATTCGAATTAGATAACTCTGGAAGGCCTGCAGAAGCTCGCGCTCCGTCTCGAACGATTCGGTATCCGGTGCGTCCGTCTGTTTCAGGCACAGGCACTTGCGATCCAGAAAGCCCTCCCGGCCGAACTCCTTGGTCGTCATGCCGATCTGGAACACGACATCTCCGGGTATCTTCGGGTCCGGAAAGGCTCCCGTGCTCGAGTAGCACTCGATATCGAATGACATGATGCGGAGGGGCGCGAGATCCGAACGGTCGATCGGCTTAATGAACCGCCAGTTGGGCGCCCACAGATTCACATCACAGGTAGATTCCATGTCCGGCTCGCAAATACCTGGGTCGATCCAGCCTGTCGAAGAGATGCCTGAACAGTGCATGAAGCGCAGAACCGGATCGATGTTCGCCTCGTAAACGCGGCAGCCACGAAATTCTTCGTATTTGTTATTCTCGATGCAATAGACGCAGCTACGCATGGCCTTGTGCGTCTTGAACTCGAGGCGCAGGAAGCGCGACAGCTCTCCATTCTGGAAGCCCCACAGGTCCTTTCCGTGCTGCACATCGCACGCCACCAGCCCACGCCAAAAGTGCACCCGGACGGCATCCTTCAGATCCCGTGTTGTTTTGATGTAAAAAAAAGGATTGAACTTGGTCCCGAGCGAGACGGATCGACCGTCCTCCGCGCGACCAAAAATTCGGATGCTATATTGATCATCCTGATCTTGACCGTCCCACGCAATAGCCTGGAACATTTCTTGAAATAATAAGCTTTAAAATCTCTAAGAGGCTCTGACATAGTACCAAGTACCGAACGGCATGTTGGGGACTCGCCGACTCGGCGGGGGACGCCGACCATTATTCGAACGCCCCCCGGCCGGATACATCTTCCGGCCGAGCATCTTGTCGACTTGGCGAATGAGAGCCCGGAGTCGTTCTTTATGTCTAGAAGGCATTCTAGGGTTCTTTATCATCTTGGAAGCTTGGGCTATCCACGCCTTGCGGTATTTAGGCGTGGCCGCGGGAAGCAAGCAAAGCTTGAGTAATGTGACCATCGTGCCATAAGTTCCTTTCATTTATATTTAATTACATTTTAACGGCGCACACACAGTCCACTGCGAGGGTCCCGGCCCATACCGGCGGGGCATGGTGGCTGCGGGACCGGCTGCGGGACCGGCTGCGGGACCGGCTGCGGTATCGGCTTCGGGATCGGCTTCGGGATCGGCTGCGGGATCGGCTGCGGGATCGGCTGCGGGATCGGCTGCGGGGTCGGAGTTACGGGGAATGTTATAGAAGTGATTTTAAATGGAACTGGGATGGAGGCCGGGCCCATTTCCACCTGTTGGCCATTGGGCAATAGCGTGGTGGGCATTTGCAGACTCACGCGGCCCTCAGTTGTGATCGACGGAATGCTAATGGGGTCGATCGGCATGAGTGCGTCCGCGAAACTTACCGTTCGGGACAGGATCATGAACACGACGGCCGCTATCAGAAAAGTCAGAATCAAATCCTGGGTCATTTAGTAATAATAAATATTTAAATACCGGTCGAGCCGAAGCCGCCCGCGCCACGCTCCGTCATCAGCGCCGTGAACTCGGTGGGCGTCTCGACGACCTCGGCGATTGTGTGGTTCTCAAGGATCAACTGGGCGATACGATATCCAGGACGGATGACGAATGGCTGCTGAGAATCTAGATTCTGAAGGACAACCTTGACCTCACCGGTATAGTCCGAATCGATCACACCGGCCAGAGTGTCCAGACCGTGCTTCACGGCCAGTCCAGAACGAGGTGCAATGCGGCCATAGGTTCCGGGTGGGAGCTGAACGGAAATCCCAGTTGATACGACGACGCGCCGACCTGGTAGCACAACATAGCTGTCAGTGGAGAAGAGATCATAGCCAGCCGCACCGGCAGTGGCGCGCGCCGGCAGAATTGCGTTGGGAACCAGCTTGGAGACATTGAGTGCCATTGTACCTTTTCCATGTCTCCTTCCTTTAATAGTTAAAAAATATGGAGCCGAGTAAAGTAAGATGGCCTGCAAGTCCCTCGTGCTCGATATTGACGGCGTGCTCATCCGGGACCGGCTCCTTTTGGCCCATGTCCAGGATAACTGCGTCCAGTATGTGCGGTCCAAACTTCCGGAGGCCAAAGAGCCGCACAAGGTCAATAGTGTACTGTACCTGGCGCACGGTCACACGGCCCGCGGTCTTTCACGGAGTTTCGGGATCGACACGCGCGATTTCAACGCCAAGGTTTACGATCGCAAACTCATCGATCATCTCTCGGAAGTAATCTACGGAACTGAATTCCAGAAAGAGGCGGCCGAAATTCACGACCTGGCCCGCCAGGGTTGGAAGGTGACCCTATTCACCAATTCACCGGCCGAATGGGCCATTCCCATTTCCAGGGCTATTAGTGACGAGATCTATATAGATTGTTGCGGCCACGACGCCACTTCGACGAGTTTCAAGCCGGATGCCGAGCGCTACTCTAATTTCGAAAAACATTATACGCATCTATTCATCGATGACTCGCTGAAAAACCTCGGGACGGCGCGTTGGCTCCCTAATTGGCACCCGGTCCACTTCAACGAGGGACCCAAGGATCCCCGGCTCTGGTGCCCTACTATCGGCTCGATCTGGGAACTCTGTCTGTATGTCAATTCGGTCGATCAATGGATTAAGGATAATCATGACCAATAATTATATGACCCGGGACGACTGTGCAATGTTCGTGGCGTTTATAGCTATCGGCCTTGTTCTGGGAAGCGCTGCCATGATTAAGCGAGCCGCCGAATTCGAGGATTTTTTTGGAAGATATGAGTAATGAATAGTCCGCGTCGGCCTCGACACACCCGAGTGACCATGCGATGGCCCGAGCGGTACTTTTCCGGTCTGTCCAAACTCTGGAGAAGAAGGCGCGAAATCGAGCTTCTCCGGAGAAGGGGGAATTTACATCCAAAAATGGGAAAATCTAATAAGGTCCTAAAAAACAGACCCAAGTCCAAGTGGACCCTCAGGTTCCATCAGGTCTGGCCCGGACTGGAATTCAACAAGGTGACGATAGCCCGGAGGACCGGAATTCCTGTGCGAAAATTGAACACGGTCTATGATAGGGGACTCAAGGCCTGGAAGACGGGCGGGTCCCGGCCGGGAGCGTCGGCCCAACAATGGGCCGTCGCGCGCGTCTATAAATTCGTACTGATTTCCAAGAGGAAGGCGCCTGTTGCGTGGTACGCGCGACGATATGATCCTGATAACGATTTGAGATTACACTGACAAATATTTCAGGGCCCCTTGTGTGTCCTTTGCGGCGAGCAGCGTGCGCAGGTGGATGACGCGATCATTCAAGTGTTTGGCCCTGGTCGACTTGAGGTAGTTGGTCCAGTAGGCCTCGGCCCAGTTAGCTTGGTGTCCGTAGGCGACCGCGTTGAACTTGATAGAGCTTGCGATCTGGATCGCCTTCTGAGCGTTGCGCAGGTACTCACGCTGGACGGCGCTCATCATTTTTGGTTGAAATTGTGATTGACCGGCCGGAGCTTGACCCGGGCACGACATCATTTTAAAGGGACCGGCTGTCCCGGCCGATCCGGTACATTATGTATTCTAGATCCAAAAATAGCATCTCTATATTCTTCGTGATGATCGTCTGGTAACTAAACTTGGGATCGAGCTCTTTGCATAGGCCCTCGAGAAGCGAGTAGGTCCGGAGGATGGTGAGCGTCGTCGTGTCGAGCTCGACCGGGACCTTACGGGCCTTCTCACGGATCTCGGGCGAATTGACCGTGAACGATCCTATATCCAGTGTGTTGAGATATTGAAAATACTGTTTGACGAAAATCCTGGTCACTTCACGGTCCCGAATAGTCATGCCCATCCGGTCCATATTGTCCATGACCAGATCGACATTGGAAGTCTGGACCCCGTAGACAAAGTCGCGAATAGCCGTCTTGTACTCGGGCGTGATTCTAATTATGTTCCCAAAATCGTACAGGACGAGGGATCCACTAGCACCACGGCCTATATTTCCAGTGTGCAGGTCGCCGTGAATTACCCCTTCGTAGAGCAACTGCTCCAGGAACATGTTAATGAGTATATCCGCCCTGAAAGGGGCCTTTATCTGGTCCGAGGGCGTCCAGTCCATGACGATCACATCCTGATTGGACAACCTCGAATAGGGTCTCGGTATTCTAATATCGTCTCGATCCCGGTACATATCCCGGAAAAATGATATGTTCCTAATTTCATTCTTAAAATCGAGCTCGGCCAACAGACCCTTCTCGAACTCCATGAGCCATGGAGTCATGAATTCCATTCCAAAATTAGGGATCATCCCTAGAAGACCGGCTCCGGACTTGATGAGGGCCAGGTCCTCTTTGATTATCGACTCTATCCCGGGCCTTTTGAATTTTAGAACAATATTCTTGGTGCCCATTTTACCACGATGGACTTGGGCGATCGATGCGGACGCGAGAGGTTTAGGGTCGACCTCGGTTATTCCATCCGGAATTTTTGATCGAAATTGCTCGAAATCGACCGGAGTGACCGAGTCCCTGAGCGGGGCCAGATCCCGTGAGAGTTCTTTACCGAATATGTCCGGTCGGTTACTTATAAATTGGCCTATTTTCACATAGGTCGGACCCGAGCCATCAAGGGCCCTCCGGAGCCAAGGCCCCAGATCTTTCTTTGGCACGACCCGCGCCCCCAAGCCAATCTCGATTGGCCGAAGGGGTCGTGGTGACCACATCGCTAATATTACTCCTCATTTTCTGCCGCCTCCTCATCCGCGGCGATGTCCAGCTCGTCATCGCCCCACCAGCGCGCCTTGCCGTCCTTGTCGTTAATCTTGAAGAAGGCCTGGATGAACTCGGCCTCGTCGTTAGCCGTCTTCTTGAGGGCCGCGTGGATCTCACGGAAGGTCTCCATGCGCTTGGACTCGGCGACACGGCGCGCACGAGAAAGACGCTTTGGGAGCTTGAAGCCGCCCTCGTGCTTCTGAGGCTTGGCGCAGCAACGAATAGTCAGCATCTTTACTCTAGAAGGATATTTTGTTTTTATTTTCTTCGACTCGAATGCCATTGCACATCATCCTACCGCCCAATTCACGCAAGAAATTTGTAACTAAATTGTATGGATATTGAGTCTGTGCGAGCTGCGTCCGAACCCACACGCCCAGCTCTTTGGTGGGTCCCTATAGTCAGCACGTCAATAGGCGTTTTCGCTCTTTGCTTCCAGGTGTTCGTCTTGTACCCGTGGCACCTCCAGCTATCGTCCGAGTTTGCGTCCCTGTCTCAGGCGTGCCTGAAATAATTTCTCTTTAAAATTCAAGTATGTCCAGTCCTACTTTGGCCAACCTGGAGACGCGGCTGCGGAATGCTGAAGCTCGTGCTCGCAGCCTCCTGATGAGCACTTGGGTCTTGCCCATGTCTGCGCGCCACCACCGTACTCCCCACCTGACCGGTGAGTACGCATCGCACACCAATCTTGTGACTCGGGTCATACCCAACCTGAGGCGCCAGATTGCGAATCGCCGCCGACGAAACGCGGCCAAGCGTCATTGGGGGCGTGTTAAGCAGCACGTCACCGCTCGGGGCGTGGTCGGGTACCTGCAGAGCCTGTCCATGGCCCCTCCGACGCGTGGTGGCGCTGGTTATCGCCGAATGATGAGCCAGACTAATGTGGGTAAAAAACGCACGCGCAGTGTGGGCACATCCATGAGCCCTCGGCGTAGCCCAAAGCGTCGCAACACCGGCACGTCGCCTTAAAAAGCTGCGGGTCTAATTAACCAATGGGTTGGGGCATATCAATCGGCCAGGACGAGAATGGCTTGGTGTATTGTCACGACGCGGACTTCGAGACGGGCCCGGATGACTATGATGGGTACCCGCCATGCAGTTACGACGCCATCTATGAGGGCGTCGAGGAGCATCACAGCGAGATTGATTGGGCCCGTGACGAGCAGGGGCTCGACTCGGCCCGCGCGCAGGCCTGGGAGGCGTTCGCCTACGCCAAGGGGAGCTGGGACAGTCTGAGTGACGAGGAGCAATGGAAGATTCACGGGGAGTGGATGGCGCAGAAGCGTGCCGAGATCAAGTCGTGTGTGGTTGACAAGGAGGCGCGAAAGGCTAAGAACAAAGAGATCAAGGCGTTCGACCACGGACCGGTCGTTAAGCTCGAGGATGAGATCAAGGCCCTCGAGGAGCGACTGGCCCGGAAGCGCGCCGAGCACGCTGAACTGCGCGCGCCCCTCACGAAGCTCGAGGCCGAGTACGCCCAGATCACACAGCCCGACCGTGACAAGAAGGCCCTACAGGAGCTCGTGGAACTCGAGAAGGCCTGGGCTCGCGACCGTTAAATTCCGAGTCTAAATTAAATGAAGAGAAAGCGCAGCAATGTAGCCGTCATCCCGGGCGAGCCAGGACAGTGGGCCCTGAATAACTCGGTCAAAAATAGGGCATTTCGGTATGTCCAGAATATCCTGAACGAACCGAAACGGAACGAATTTGAATGGTATTTTAGAAAGCGCGGCCGGAACTACGCCACAATGAACACACATGGAAAACTCACGGGATTCGCAATACTAGGACCAGACCGTCCGAGTGGCACCGTCCGCCTTTATCTGTTGGGAGCCAAACCTGGTAGAGGGATAGGTGGCGTTCTTATGCAACAGATCGAAAACAATGCCCGCCAGCGAGGCTTGAGTAAAATACGCATCATGGACCCGGTTTTCAACGCCATGGGGTTCTACCAGCACCTAGGGTTCGTCCCTGGAATCGGAGGAACGCTCACCAAGAGACTCAGTACACGAAGATCACCTTCTCGCCCGTCTCCAACGCCGCGCGCATCTTCGTCACCAGCTTCTGTGCGGCGATCTGTGAACCGTCGAACGCCCCGCCGTCAAACTCCTCGGCGAAATTAGCCACATCCTCCTTCGTGAGGACCATGGTCTTGTTGCGCCAGTAGATCACATCAGTGAGGCCTGCATCGTAAGCCTCATTGAAGTCATTGGGCGTATTGAATTTCTTGTCCTGATAAAGACGGTTGATCCAGCTCAGGACATCCGGATCACTGAATTCGCCAAGCTTGTTGTGCCACTGAGGCTTGGCGAATTCAAGGAACTTGCGCTTCGGCGCGTACTTGATAGGAACGGTCGCGAACTTGGCAAGGGTGCAAGCCATGGTCGTTTTTGAGGTGGCTCGGTCTTGTTTAGAGAACCCCTGGGTCTCACAGAACACGCTTTTTTTACATACCGAAGTTCGCCAGTCCTAATAGAATGATACCGGTCGACCGGGTCAATAAAGCTCTCCTAGGGTGGGCCGCCGTGTGTTCGCTCTTCCTGAGCGTCGCGGTCGGTGTATCCTCGGACAATTCTTCCACAAAATTCTTCAGATTCGGACCAAGTGAGGACCTCGTCATTTTAGATATCAAAATCAACACTGGTTGGAGATACACGGTGGTCATAGGGTACACGATCGTGAGCACGGTTGCCCGGACGGTCCTCCAGGAGATTGTTTCGCCTTGGCTCATCCAGACGGTCCAGAATGATAAACCCAAGGATGCATATGCTCAGCGCTACGCCCAAGAGATTGCGTTCGGTGAGGTCCTTTATCGCTGGTTCGACTGGTTCATGTATATGCACATACTCATGGCCCAGATAGATATGATGATAGTCGAGCTCGTAGGCAACATACTGGCGGTCGCCTATACGACCCGGATGTATATGAAGCCCAAGGACCCGGAGGCGGTCGAGCTTATTAATGCCACTTGATCATAGCCTTCTTCCAAACGGCCGCCATGGCTTCACGCTCGGGCGAATCGGGTGGTTGGGCGTTATAGACGCGTACAAAGTCACTCTGTATATTCCAAGCCGTCGCGGCGTCGCCGTCAGTGAGCAGCTTCTCCATCGTCGCGACCATCTCGTAGGCTTTGTTTTCCATTGATGTTTTAGCGGCCGAAGCCTTTAAATCCAGGTCGTGATGAGAGCGGCCCATTGTTCACCACGAAATGTGATGTCCTCGTCACAGTCGTAAGTTCCACGCATAAAGTTCCGTCGGACATTGTACACATCATCCTCGTCCTTCACGAAGAAGAACGCAGCCACCTGACCCACGAGGCCAGTCCTGATGTGATCCTCGGACCAGCCGATTTCGCGAAGTTCATCGTCATTTAGCCAAGTAAATATCATTTAATTTTCAATATGTTCTAATCTCTAAAGGTCAAACGAGTCGAAGAGCTCATCGACCGGCGTCTTCTTCTTTGAAAGACCATCCGGCCCCATAACCTCATCGAACCACTTGCCCTGCGGCCCGCACTGGTTCTTGTCGAGGCGGACGGACTTGGCGTAGTTGTTGAATATCTGGCCCTTGCTCACGGCCACGATCGAACGGGCGCAAGTCTTGTCGCCTGCGTTGTAGTACAGGCAAACCTTGCAGAGGGCCGAGAGGCTCATTTTACTTTTCACACGCTCACAGTCTCTAATACCCATGCAGTCCCAGAAGGCGCCCACGGACCATCTGCAGTTCGTCGCCACCTGTTGTCCTTGGCAAATATTCCATTTGATTCTTCATTCGCATCGACCCATATAGACTCTTTAACTTTTGAGATAACCTTATTCACGAGTTGGGTCGCGAGACCTTTGCGTTTCTCAGCGACGCATAGGTCCCCGAGAATCCATTTATCCCCCCAACGCTGGAGAGTGCACAAGGCCATCACCTTGGATCCCTCGCGAATAGTATATAATCGATCAAAGCATTTAGGATTCCAAATGCTTTCACCGACCCCGAAGTTTTGGCGGATGAGTTCATCCATTACTTTACATGCCGTCCCCCTCTCTATATAAATCGAGCGGTTCCCATGTGAAGACGCTCGGCAGTTCGGCGCAGATCCGGACAGCCTCCTCGCGCGTCTCGACATAGACCCAATTGTACCCGTTGAGACTCTTGATGATGTAAATCATTTCTAGTTGGTTTTTAGAGGCGGCGAAACCTTAAGAGGGAAGCACCAGTCGATAATCTCACCCGCACGGATAACCGCGTAGATGATACCGGCGCTTACACGACCGGACATGGGGCTCTTATCGTCGAAGATGCACTTGTACGAGAGGGCCTTGAGCTCCGCCGAGTTCGAGGTGGAGAACATCTCTTAATGAAGAAGGACTCTATTTCTCTAAATATTAGTACCAAGGTGCGCGATCTATCTGTCCCGGCATCTTGCGTGCGCGGTGCTCGAGGTTTTTGAGGTCCGTGAAAATATATTTAGGAACTGACCAAGGTCCCAACATTGTGAAAAAAATGGTTTTTCCTACACGATCCGTTATATACTCATCCTTCTTCATAGGGGGTGCGTAGGCCACGGTTCTGATGAAACCATAGGTGAATGCACCTGCACAATATTTTATTAGCGCCTTGTCCATTAGTAATCATCCAGCTTAATTACTTTACCTGTCTTTTCGTCGATCTCGACCGTGGCTCCCCTTGGAATCTTGGGGTCGTGAAGCTCTGGTCTAATTTTATTCTTCAATTCGAGCCACTTCTTGAGGTCCTCGTCCGGCATCGCATCGCCCCAGATCTTCTTGGCCTCGTCAAGATTCATTAGTCCTTTTCACTATCTGCAACTTTAAATAAATAGTAACCCACTCCGACACCCGCGCCCATGAGGCCAGAGAGGGCGACCGTCCCGAGCGCCGCGCCGAGCTTGATCTGCCACATTGAATTTTAAACGAAAATTGTCCTTAATTTACATACTTCGCGTCCTCCTCGATCCGGCGGATGACACGGTCCATATACTTCAATCGGCGCTCCATACAGCCAGCTAGGACGAATGCATACATGGTGACTATGCCTGTGAAAATCACGAGTCCCTTGAAAGTTTCAATTTCCATTGAAAATTAGGCGTGGATATACTTTATGTGACGGTCATTGAATGGGATCCCGTTGAACCGGGTCGTGGCCGCACATGTATAGGCCCCCATGTTTTCCCATACTATCCAGGACCCTTCCCCGGTCCCCTCGGGCAAGTTGTACTCCTTGTAGATGACATCACCACCGTCACAGGTGGATCCAAAAATTGTCCGTGAAATTTGCTGACCCTCAATTTTGTTTCCAAATTCGTCCCGAACCTCCTTGACCTGAGGCTGGGCGTGATCGAACAGGATGCAGTTGAACGCACCGTAGAGGCTCTCGCTGATCGTGAGGCCCGAACCTTTTGTGCCGATGACGGGCGTGTACAGTTCCATGACGCGCTCGACGAAAAATCGGCCAGGCTCGGCGATCAGTTCGACCCCCTCCGGGGCACTGATGGTCCGGGGCAATCCATGGGTTGAGCTGAAGCCTCCCCCAATATCTATAATGTGCGGGGAATACCCGTGCTCACGGGCCAGATCCATGGCCCGCTCGGCCTTTTTCACCGCCTCGGCAAAAACACCAGAACTCGACGCGAACGACCCGACATGGAAGGAGATTCCGACCACCTCGAGACCGAGCGTCCTGGCCGTGAACAAGAGCAAGTCCCACTCGTGCTCCTCGGCGCCATACTTGACACCGAGATTGCACCGGGCCGACGGATCGTCGGCCCTAATTCTCAAAAGAAGTTGAAAATCCGTTCCAACTCTGGCAATCTTTTTGAGCTCGCACACGCTATCAAACGTGGTCCGCAAAACTTTCCGTGACTTTGCAAACAAAATATCCTCGACACGCTTGCATGGATTTGCATATAGAATTCGCTCTGGCTCAACCCCGAGATCAAGAACTTGTTCGATCTCGGCCCGACTTGCGCAATCGAAATTCGAGCCCATAATGGCTAGAGTCTCGACGATCCGGGGATCCGGATTGCATTTGACTGCGTAATAGGGCTTGACGTGGGGAAGAGCCTCGGTCCACTCGGCATACACATGCTTGAGTTTGGAGAGATTTAGGACATAATAAGTGTCCGAGGGGTCGGTAAGGACCCCAGAGCCGACCATCCAGTGGTACTCGTCCTGGAGATTTTAATTTTCGTGTCATGTGCGTGCCAGGCTTAAGGCCGCGACGCTCTTACCAATCATAACCAAACATGGACCGCATCTTCATTCTCGACCGCTCCGGCTCTATGGAGACCTGCTGGGATGACACGATCGGTGGTTTCAACGCCTTCCTCAACGAGCAGAAGACGCTAGGCGGGACGCTGACGCTCGTACAGTTCGATCACGAGTACCTACTGAGTTATGAGGCCAAGCCCATCGAGGAGGTCGAGCCGCTGACCCGTGAGACATTCAAGCCGCGCGGGTCCACGGCGCTCATGGACGCGATCGGTCGTGCGATCAAGGAGATCCGTACACAGACCATCCCGACCGTAGTGATCCTGACGGACGGTCTCGAGAATTCCAGCCACAAGTACACCAAGGCGCACATCAAGGACCTCGTCGAGGAGCGGACCAAGAACGGCTGGACCTTTGTGTATCTCGGGGCGAATCAGGACGCATTCGCCGAGGCGGGATCCCTGGGGATCGCACCGGCGTGCACGATGAATTACGATCCGCGCCGGACGCCCGAGGCGTTCCAGCAGCTCAGTGCGGCCATGTCATCTCAGGCCTCTAATAATATCGGTTTTGATTTTACTTCGCAATCGAAGCCAGCACCTTCGCAAGCCCATTCTTGTTGACGGACTCCTTGGCCTGCGACCCCCAGATGACGAGCGAGAAGATCACGCCCAAGCCCGAGAGTATGACGACGAGCCAAGACCAGAAGTAAGTCAGGTCCTGCGCCTTCTTCTCCTTGGCGTAGGTGGTCAGGGTCAGGATAGCCTGGACCATGAGAATCACCGCCAGAAAGAGCATAACGAACGACTCCATAGTAGTGGCGAACCCCATTATTACTTAAATGCTATTTTTTTTCCAAGGACCTTTTCAGTCCGCCTGATCGCCGCCTTCAAGCTGGGCTCGGACCAAAGGACCCATCTGGACCAGAAGCCGGCCGTCCGCTCGCCGGTCCGCCCCCAGTTTTCCCGCCGCCGGTGTCGTATCAGGTAGCGCCCCATGCGCTCTGCATCTTTGTGCCGCGTGTAATCGGAATACCCTTTTCTCCCGAAATTCACCTTGGTCCCGTCTGGAAACACCGCAGTGAATTTATGGACAGAATTGCGCGCCTTGCGTAGGATGATCATCTGAAGCTAATTCTTACCGAGATATAAATTAGGAGAATCAGGATTATGACATTGAACACGAGCCAGCCAGTCACATAAGGAAAGAGCGCGTTATTTTCCAAGACCATATTTAGGACCTGTTTCGTAAGGGACTCGTCTTCCGATTCATCCATGGATAGATTTCTGTCTACAAAACGCTTACATAATTTTCAACATGAATTCACGAATCTGGGCCCGGGTGTGTGCGTCCTGGGCAAGTCGGGCATAGGCAAGACTTGGACGGTCCACCGGGCGCTCGATCCGTGCATAGAGATCGGGGCGGACATCCTCAAGTCCAAGCAGGACACGCTCGATTTCTTGCAGAAAATTAAGGGCCGCAATACGGATGTCATTATAGACGAGTACGAGGCGATCCATGAGCTCGTCGGCCTGCGTGAGATCAAGGAGCCCCCGACCAATGGCCTGTTCGTCGTCATTTCCCAGATTCCTGTCAAACTTGATTTTAAATTGAATATCTATGAGTTCCCGGTGCCGACGCCCGAACGCATACGGGAGATTGTACCGGCCGCGACGGACGCCATGATCGCCTACGCAAATGGCGATCTGCGGTGGGTCATTCAGGCGACCGAGTTCAGATCGGATCTTATGGATGACTTCAAGGGGCCAAAAGATATAGTCAATATGATGGTCTCTCGCAATTCAGACTTCAACCCGTCCGAACTTATTGGGGCTCCTATACCCGAACCCGGTCATATATCTTCAATTTTACATGAAAATTACATCGAAGGCAAGGGTCGACCGGAGGTGATCATGGAGTATTTAAGCGTGGCCGATATATTCGATACTAAAATTTACGACGGAAATTGGGATCTTCTACCGTACTTCAACCTTTGGGGAGTGGTCCTGCCGGCCAACGAGATCGGGCACAGTCTAGGGAAGAACCTCCGTCCAGGGTCTTCATGGACCAAGTATCAAAACGCGTGCATGAGGTCCAAACGCATCCAGACGATATCTAATAGGACGCCTGGAAAGTCTATATCTATGGATTGCATATTGATGCTTAGGGACTACGCCGAATCCGGTACGGACGAGGCTGTGGCCCTCCTCAAGGAGTACGGTATCACAGCGTCCGACCTGGATGTCCTGAACCACTTGAGCCCGTTGCGCAAGATAAAAGCCAAGACCATGACTTTTCTAAAGAAATGTCTTGCGAAAAGTGCGGACTAGAAGAGTGCCAAGAGGTCGAGTCGTTTGTAAAGGTCCAGGGTAATGACATATACTTTCACTGTGAGGTGTGCGAGGAGACCGTCCTGGAGTTGAATTTGAAACTAAAAAAGCTCGCCAGAGAACTCCTCCATAAGCATCTAGACTTGGGCCTTGGGCACATTCGACCCGAGATTCGCATCTTCATTCGGTCGGACGGGGGCGACATGCATTCTGGGCTGAGCGCCATGGACTGCATCGCCCGTATGACCAATGTGAAGATCCGCACGATCGCCGACGGCGTCTGTGCATCGGCAGCGACCTTCTTGTTACTGGGTGGATGGACCCGCCATATGACGGAGAATTCGTACATACTCATTCATCAACTGAATATGGACGGATCCTGGGGGAAGTTCGAGGATTTCAAGGATCAAATGGATAACCTCGAGCAATTTATGGAACGATTTCGCAAAATTTACACCGCGCAAACTCAGATTCCCGAGAACAAACTCAGGCGGCTTCTACGCCGGGACCGGTACATGGACGCTAAGCGGTGCCTGAAGTGGGGAATCGTAGATTCTACATGGTAGCGACGCCCGGCTCTGGGATGACCTCGGGCTGCAGGTCGATGACCTCGGCCGGCTTGGCCACGGCCTCCGTCGGCATCATGGGGACGATCGAGGGGATCTTAATTGCCCCCTTGGTGAACTTGGTGCTGAACTTCTGCCACAGGAACCAACCGATAACGAGGATGGCTACGAGCGCCAGGATATTGAAGATGTTAAAGGGCGACTTGGAAGTGATCTCCTGGAGGACGGCGCGCTTTGCGTGATCAACTACTGGGGGTACAGCCATTACTAGAAAAACATGTTTTTTGCGGGCCAGGCGAGCGCACGCCTAACCCTAATTCAAGAAACATGGAACTCGCCCAGGCCTGGACCGATTTCGATCTTCTACGCAATTCTAGTTCGACATTGGCCGAATTCAAGATCGATGAGGAGGGCGAGTATCACTGTGAATTCTGCGGCGGCCGGAAACAGTTTGACGCCTTCGACGACCTCCCGGTCTGTATAGACTGTGGGCGGGTCGATCCGGAATATGTAAGCAACGAGCCCGAGTGGAGATCCGGGGTCGGGGAGGATGGCGGTCAGTCGGCCGATCCCTGCCGAGTTGGGGCGCCCGTAAACACGGACCACTTTTCGGCCGCTTGGGGTGCCAGCACTTTCATGACGGTCCAGCGAGGGGCCACCTGGGCACAGAAGCGCCTGTCGAGAATAAACATGCACGCCTCGATGAATCACAGAGATCGTGCATTGTTTCATGCTTACGCTCAACTCGACCGCGTCGGAAAGACGGTCCTGAACCTTCCGGATAATGTCATGTATCAGGCGAAGATCAAGTACAAGGCGTTTAACGAGGCCGTCCTGACTCGCGGGGCCGTCCGGAACGGGATCAAGGCCAACTGCATTTTCCAGGCCTGCCGTGAATTTGGGGTTGCGCGCACGACGCAGGAGATCGCGCAGGCTTTTGGAATTCCTGCACGGGATCTCTCACGGACTTTTGAGATTTACCAAGAGCAGGTGCCTGAGACCGAGGTCCATGTGACGACCTCGGGCGACCTGATCGCTCGCATGTTCAACAGTGTGACTTGTGTACCGGATGCGGACCGAGGTAGGGTCCGTATGCGGATGATCAAGATGTGCGATTCTCTGGCGGACTGTGTCGAGCTGATGGGTCGTACGCCCAAGGCGGTTGCATGCGCCGTCATGCACATAGTGTTGGTCACAGGAGGGTACAATCCGGTCAAGGCGGATCTGTGCAAGATCTGCGATGTTTCAGTACCGACTTTGAGCAAGATCGAGACCATAATCAAGAATGAACTTAAGGATACTAAATGATGTGTAATTAATGGTCACACTATTCGTGAGCACCCCGTGTTATGGAGGTGTTTGTCTTCAGGCCTATGCCGAGTCCATGCTGCGTCTCCAGCGAACCTGCGCGGCCAACGGAATTCAGATGATGCTCGACACGACCGAGAACGAGTCGCTCGTCCACCGGGCCCGTAATCTGGCCGTGGCTCGCTTTTATCAAAAAACCGAGGCGACCCATTTTATGTTCATCGATGCCGATATTCACTTCGACCCCGAATCTGTCGTCCGGCTCATCAAGTCCGAACATGAAGTGGCCGTTGCGTGCTATCCCAAGAAGTGCGTCATGTGGGACAGCGTCGCCAATCACATCGATGCGAACAAGACCGGAAAGGATCTTTCTCGGGTCGCTTCATCACTCGTCCTAAACTTCAAGCATCAGCAGACGCAGATCACCAACGGGTTCGCAGAGGTCCTGGATGGCCCGACAGGGTTCATGCTCATCAAGCGCTCCGTCTTCACCAAGATGCACGAGCATTATCCGGAGCTCAAGTGCGTCAACGACCATCAGAACAAGGACCTCGATGAGTACTTTGCCGTGTTCGATTGTATGATCGATCCCAAGTCCCGGCGGTATCTTTCAGAGGATTACGCTTTTTGCCGCCGCTGGCAGCAAATGGGCGGTAAGATTTTCGCCGATGTCATGACGGTCCTAGGCCATGTCGGTAATATCCGTTTCCAGGGGAAACTGGAGAATCGGATAGCAGCCGAGGCTTAAAAGATTAGACCTGATTTAATTCAATGACCGTTCTGCATGTTTTTGCAGTAACGCGCAATAAGTCAATATGCGCTTCTACACTGCACACCATGATGAACATGCATATGCTCTGCATGATGCGCGGAACGCACCTCGATATTCATTTCGTGGACGACATGTCCGGGCTTCAGAAGGTGATAAAGTCCGGTGAGCGAATTTTCTGGATGGATTATGGAACAAATTTGAATCAAGAAATCCTCAGTAAGGTTCTGGACCCCTTCGACAAGGGCGTTCAGGTTCTGGTATTCCCTTCGGTCAAGGAGGGTATCGACTGGGACCGTTTCGAGAAGAAGACCAAAGCGGGCACGACCGAGCCTTCAGAGCAGCGCGGTCTGAATTTCGACACCGTCCCGGGTAAGAAGATCGCACCGGGTCTTTACGAGTGCGTCAGGACTGCCGCGCGCGTCTGGGTCATGGACGCCAAACCGGTCGACAAGAAGCTCCGGGGTTCTAAAGTTCCAACGAAATTGCAGACCGGTAATAATGAGGAAATGTTCAACCACCTAGCCTCGATGGGTATAAAAATTGGTGTCGCGTCCGAGGCAGTGGTGGTGTGTCATTATGTCCATGAATGCTTTGGAAACATCCTAGAGGCGGCCGGTGTTGAAATCGGGCCTTAGAGACTAGGCTCATTATCATCTTATACAAAATATGCTCGACTTCATAAGCGCCTCATGGGAAGGCGCGGACGGGGTGCGCTTCCCGGGGCCCCAACCCGTGTCGATAGAAAGGCGCCATTTCCATCTCCTCAAACGCCAGCCCTATGTGGTGTGTGAAAAGACGGACGGCGTGCGGCACCTGTTGGTGAGCACACCCGACGGCACGGTCGCGATAGTAAACCGTGCATTAAATATCGAAATTGTCAAGATCCGAATTCCCAAGGATACTCTTTTGGATGGAGAACTCGTCAAGGCTAAGAACGGTCGTATGCTCTTCATGGTCTATGATGCGGTCCGGGTCAAGGGCGAGAATGTCCAGAGGCTTCCATTGGACCAGAGGCTGGACCGAGCGCGCGCGGCCGTCAAGACCATCATAAAGACGGCCTCGGCCGCATTCGAGGTGCGCGTCAAGACCATGTGGCCACTCGGCGAGCTTCCACCGCTGGATTCTTTCGAGTACGAGACGGATGGCATCGTTTTGACGCCGGTAAACGAGCCTATCCGGATAGGCACTCACGAGACCATGTTCAAGTGGAAGCCGCGCGAGCGCATAACGATCGATTTTGAATTGAAAAACGGAACCGAGCTTTTTGTACAGGATCGGGGGGTGCCGTACAAGGAGTCCGAGTTGCACCTGGGCAGCATACGCGCGGACCTGCCGGACGGTACGATCGTCGAGTGCGGCTACGGTGACCTTGGGTGGTTCGTAGAGAAGATCCGGACGGACAAGACACACGCCAATAATCGCCGTACCTATTTCCGAACAATAATCAATATCCGCGAGAACATTCAACTGCAAGAATTGTGCGGCCGGTAAAAGGCCATATAGAACTCGCCGCGTAGTGACTCGATCTGTGGAATTTCACTCACCCGTTCGTCATCCTTGATGTACCATTTGTCGTAGCGTCTCACAAGCAATGCGTAGTGTCCCCCTTGTTTACTGCCTTGGTGCAATACACATGCGAACAGCTTTCGTCCTTCAAATTCAAGTGGAATTTCGATCGGAAATTTGTAATCGTACATTGAAAATGAAAACCCTATGATGCGTGGCCAGCGCCGGACCACATTTCGGACGGCCGCTACATGGTGCGTCTTTCCGGTGCCGTCAGTGTATCCTTCGATCGCCGTATGCTCTTCACGATCTGTCAGCATGTCCGTGAGCCGGCTTGGTTCAGTCACATCAAGTATCATGGTCGTGAATGGTGTGAGGACCGTCGAGAGGCCGTCAGGATACACAGTCTCCTGGGCGTCCTCTCCATTGAATATTCCCGTTACAAAATCCTTTCCTAGAGAAGTCTCGAACACATCGATGAGGTGGATGATAACCTCTTGCGCGTCGTGTTGGATCGGCCGGGAAAAGTCCGGGAATCGGCACCGGAACGCACCAATGAGATCACTCGGACTCACCGGGGTCGTCTCGCCCTTCATAAATAGCTGCCGCACGACCTTTTGATATTCCCGTGTTATTGTGCACGGGCAAGATTCTAGGTCTATCAAAAAAAAGTGTTTTGTGAGCGGCGGTACATGGGCCAGGCATTGAATTGCAGTATTGAAATAACAAGTGTTCCCGAGGTTCCACAACCCTCGCATCGTCTTAAAAGATAGGCGCCTCTTTTCTCTAACAGAAATGGACGCCCTCTTCGCCAAGTGGGAGCCGATCATCAACGCCCACAAGACCTCTCCGGACACCGAGATCGAGATCCGGTTCGGCCGACGGGCCTCATCCGGGTTCGACACGAATGTCGGTTGTGAGACTTTTCAGAAGGTCCTGAAGGCCCTAGGGAATTACAAGGGGTGGGAGTCCACGGCCCACACCAACGCGACCGTGTACTATTTCGACGGGAATAAGCGCCTGACCGTAAATGAAGAGACGGACGAGCAGATCGGCCATATCAAGCGCCGCGTCAAGGTTGATGATGTGTCCCTTGAGGACGAGCCCTTTGATGTCCGCCTCGGTATTAGCACCGAGAAGTCTTTCGAGTACGATGGCGAGGAGACGAGTACCGAACAGAAGACCAAGGAGCGTTGGTCTTTTGTCCGAAAGAATCTTTCGATCGATATGTCGCTCGTCAAGGGGAACCCGGACGACAAGGATTCGGATGACGACACGACCTATCAGATTGAGCTCGAGATTATTGATCCTTCTAAGATTGGAGACCGGGACACAATGTACAACATTCTCCACAAGATTTTCGATCTACTCAAGTGCGTCTAATTCCTGGCCACCTTGTTGAGCCAGATGTTGCGGAACTTGGGGTCCAGCCCAGCGCGCACCAGACCAGCCCACGTGTATGTATTCCGTGGACCGGTCGGAAGCCCTATATTAGTAATTGCATTATTCAGGTTCGCTAGGCCCGTCTTATTGGCCGGCAGGGCGTACTCTTTCTGGAGTCTGGGGCTCTTGGCCGGGTCGTACTTTTTGGGTTTCGGGCTCTTCTTGGGTTGCGGGGAGCGCTTGGGAATGTTGGGCGTCTTGCGAGGTTTGGGCACATAGGCCGGAATATGGACCATCTTACCAGTCACCATATTCTCGACATTGCGCGCGGCCCGAGCAGGGCTCAGTGGGACCTCGCGATTTATCCAGGCCTTCACGGCCGTCTTGACATTCGCCACCTTCGGTTTGGGCTTCTGGAATGCCAGGCTCGTCACTAGGTTCTTGTACACCTGAACCTTATTGGCCGGAAGCCAATTTGGAACCTGAATTCTCGCCAGGTAGCGGGTCCGGGACGGCTCATCGGCGCGCATATACTTGGTCTCCTTCACGAATTTCTTGTATATGCGGTCCACATTGGCCTTGAGGGGTTTGCCGCGAGCACCCGACGGGAGCTTGTTGTACTCCTTCATAAAGAGCGCGTCATTTCCGTTTCGGGATAGGTTCCCGAGGTTCGTGGCCAGGCGCGTAGCGAACTCGAGCTCGATGGCGAATCTGGCGTTGTTGTTGGAGTTGGAAGGGCTCGGCGTGGGCGTGCGGGCACGGGGCTGCGGTGGGCTGGGCACGCGCGCCGGCTTCTTGGTGGCCAGATGGGCCCGGAGGGTGTTGAACCGGTTGGCCTTGGCCGTCGCGTTGTATTCTGCATGCAAATTCGCGGGTAATAGCTTCTTGGCAATCTTGTTCTGCTCTTCGACCGGAATGGTCGCCCATGCACGGCGCGTCTGGACACCCTCGCCAGTCGTCTTCTGGACGCGGCCATTATTCATGAAACTATAGAATGTGCCGTTCACATAGACATCATAGGATCTGTTGAGCTTGTTGCTCACACCCGCCTTGTTCTGAATCAGGCCCATCAGGCGTGCCGGTGCCATCTTGGCGTTGGCCTCTGGAATGTTCATATTGCGCGCGATGGCCAAGAGCTCTTTCTTGGTCAGGCGGGTCGCCTGTCGGTTATTGATCCTCAGGATGCGATTCAACCCCATGGTCACGCGGTGCTGAAGTCCTGGTTTGTATTCCTCATTGCCAAATGTGACGATATTCGTCTTGACATTTGCCGGAATTTTGAATATCTCACGAACGGCCGCTGGAATATTGCGACCGGCCTTTGTATATGTGGATATGACCGTCTTGCGTCCCGAGGCGAGCCCGGCCGGAACCTTGAACCAATATGGCTGCTGCCCGGGTCCAGGGCGCACATAGAACCCGGGCTTCGTGGCGGTCCAGCTCGGCGCGCGGCGATTCGCGTGGGCGGCCGGCTTGTTGCCCGCGTTCTCATTGGCGTTGAGAGCCAGCGGAGCCCCGGCCCTCCGGAACGCGTTCAGGGTCGCCTGTGGAATGGGCACACCGGCGTTGCTAAACGCCTTGACGACCTTGGGGCCGACGCCAGAAAGATTCATGGCGCCCTTGTTGAGCCACTCGCCCGTCTGGCGCTCCTTCTCCATCTTGCGCCATTTGTAAAGGCGGGGCTTGCCGTTAGTCCCTGGGCGTACATAAAAACCTTGTGGCGGCGCCATGTTCCAGGATCGGGCGAGGGGGTTGCGGTTAGCCAGTTTGGCCTTCTTGGCTGCCGAGGTCTGAGCCCCGGGCTTGCGGATCGCTGGGGACTTGGCGAGGTTCATGGCAAGCATGGCATACATGTCGTATTTTGGAGTGAAAAACTCCTTGAAAAGCTTGCGGGGCTCGTCGCGTTCGGACGGATCCTTTATCCCGGTAAAAAGGACCGTACCGTTCTGGAAGAACTGGTAGGTCCATTTGGGCTTCTTGAGCTTGAGGACTATAGCCGGTACTCCGCCAACGGCCTCGTCGTATTGACCTATACTTTCGACCATTTCGGCCGGGAGCTTCTTGAGCTCGTCACGCAGGTCCTGAAGAACGAATGGTTTATTTACATAGAAAATTCCATCAATCTTCTTGTAGGTCGGTGGGGCCGATGCCAGGAATTTGGGGGCCCAGCCGTTCCGGACTATAGCTAGTATAGCCGCTTCATAGTTCCCTAGACCCATGATATCAAAGTACTTGTCGGTCAGGACGATCGTTTGTTGGCCCTTCTTGGCGATTACTTTATTTACTCCATCCGCGCTGCCTATCCAACCCTGACCTTGGACCCAGCGCACTGCAGGTTTCTTGAAACTCGCCTTGTAGCCCGTGATTTCCGAGAACCCCTTGGGCTCCGACTCGAATACAGCGCGGAAATTCGTAGGTAACTTAAAGGTCACGATCTTGGCCGTGAGCGCTGACGGGGAGACCTTCCAGCTTCCCTGGGTATTCGTAAAAACGCGCTTGGATCGCCAAAGTTTTTGGAACTTGGCGATCCGCGCCACTGCAGCCGGATCCAACGCATCCATTAATAACTTGTTACATTTTATTCGGTCGGCGTGAAATCCAGACCGAAAATGAACGGCTGTGTACTGTAAGCCTGACCCTGATAGATCTTGGACTCGACCCGGACCTCCAGTTCTTTGGCACTGAAGGGGCCAGCGAAGAAGTCCTGATTGAACTTGAATGTGCCGAGATTGTTCTCGCGACAGTGCTGATTGAACTGCGCGACGAAGACCTTTTGAGGCACGAACAGATCCGGTCCGAACCGGAACTTCTCGGAGCACAGAAAGTGCTGCAGTGAGTTCGTGACCGTCGCGACTTGGCTCCGGATCTGCTTGAAGTACTTCGGGAGCACATTCCAGATATCCTTGGACGCGTACTTGTGAGCATAGTCCAGGTAGGCCCGGACGCACTTGCACAGAATGGCCGGCATCTCCTTCTCGAGCTTCTGATCCAGGTGAGGGTCCGCGACATCCGCGGCGATTTGACGACCAAAATTGAGCGTGGCCAGACGGCGCAGAATAGATCCAGAGTTGTCCTTCCAGTTCGGGATCTCATTTCCACCCAGAATTCCGGGCGTCTTCCACTGGAAGCTCAGGGCCGTCTCATTCTTGCGAGCAATGCTCACATCCTCACCGGACACGAGCGACTGGAACTCGGCCTGTTCGAGTTGCAGGTCCCCCTTGATCTCTGGACTAATGAACATGAACCCCTTGTAAATGCTCTGAAGGCCGAATTTCTTTTCGATATTGTTCGAGAGCGTCGAGACATCCTCGCACTCGTAAAAGCGCCGGGCCACCTTGGTGATGAGGGTCGACTTACCGGACTGGGCGATGCCCTTGAGGAAGGGGATCACCTGCCAGCCGTCCAGCTCATTCACATCGAAACATAGACGGCCCAGGAACACATATACCCACCGAGAAACCTCCTCCTCGAATCGCTGGTAGTCCAGGACCATCTGCATGTGCGGAGTCGGAATGTCCCACCAGTCCTCGGTTTCCGTGTACGGATCGAAATGCTGATCGAAATACTTGCAGCTCACGAGAGTCGGGTCGAGACTCCTGTACTCGGGCGATTTATAATCGTAAAAGCGAATGGTGTGTCGCTGGCCGACCGCGTCCCACTCCTTGCCGACCAGAAGGCCGTTCTGGAATGACCAGACATGGCGATCCTTGCGGATCTCTGGGAACTGGAAATCTTTGCAATTGCTCAGGTGCCGGACAACATCACCAACGAGCGTGCCTCGGCTCGTGAGATTCTTCCACATTTCAGGCTCGTCCTCCTTCTGGGTCGAATCATATACGAAATCCTTGATCTCCTTGACCGGCCGCCACGCGCGAGTGGGTGTAGCACCCGATTTGATCTCGACGCAGCACTGGTCTCGATACCGCCGAAACCCCTCGTCATAGGCCTTGGTGAGCAGAAACAGGAGGACCTTCTGATAGGGCGTGGTCGTCTCGTCATCCTTCAGGCTGGTGTCGTTGTTATCGATCGCCAGGGTCGGGACATTGATACGATTAGATCGGCGCTCCCAAAGACGAAATTGTTCATACATCTCTTTGCGATCAGTGATGAGCCGACGGATTCGAAATTCCAAAGTAAATTCATCGCCATTGATGTCCTTGCTTGCATTCTTGCTCGCGCCAAGATGGTCGATCCGCGTCAGCAAGGTTCGGCAACTGTTTATAAACTGATTTTTACGGATCTTAACATGCTCATGCTCATAATTCACAGGATACTTGTCCTGATCCCTCTCCTGGGAATCCTGAAACAAGACATAGGCCCAGGCCTTGTCGGCCGCTAGCGAATTTGCCCGAATATCCATACCGGCGTCCTTCTCCGCCTTGGATATGCTCGCCTCCATTTCCTCTAGCGTCCATGAATTGATTTCTGAAATTTGATTGGCAAGCCGAATCTCTTCGGCGTGCTCAGCGGTGATGTCCTTTTTGGTAGTGTGGACCTTGCTTGCCATTACTATGAAAGGGGCAGACTTTTTTAAGCGGCCTCTGAAGGACGGCAGGCCGATCCAGTGCAGTCGCACGCCTTGGACTTGGCGACGGCACTCAGAATTTTGACCAGAATTTTGTTCTGCATCTCGAGGTGCAGACCGATCTTCTCGGTGGCGTCCTTCAGGCTGACCAGCGTCGTGGCGATGGTCTCACCGTCCTCGGTCGCGAGGAGGCTGGTAAGGGCCTCGAAGGCATCCGGCATGTCATCGAAACCATCCTCGTCCTCGTCCATCTCCTCCATCTCGTCCTCGGGAACATCATCGATCGGCGTACGGGCACGAGACATTTGTATAATTCAGGTAGAAAATAAGGCTAGAATAAAATCGCACCCTTTATTAAAATGCCAGGTGGCGGACTTATGCAACTCGTAGCCTACGGTGCTCAGGATGTGTTTCTGACCGGCGAGGCCAAGGTAACCTTCTTCCAGGCGGTCTACAAGCGCCACACCAACTTTGCACAGGAGCTCGTCCAACAGACGGTGGCCGGTGCCGGTGGCAACAACGGTCTCGTGTCCGTGACCCTGGCCCGGACTGGCGATCTCGTCGGTGACATGTTCGTGGCGCTGACGCCAACTCCGGCCGGGGCCTCGAACCTCACATCGAATAATACGGTCGCGGACATGTCCTGGGTCGCCGAGCGTGCCGTCTCGACCGTCGATCTGTTCATCGGCGGCCAGCTCGTGGACCGCCATCACCAGCAGTGGTTCCGTCTGTATTCCGAGGTGTTCATGGACGACACCAAGAAGACCAGCTACGGTAAACTGGCATCTTTCGCGAACGCCAGCAACTCGGGCTCTTCCACCTCCAAGGCGTACCTGCCCCTTCTATTCTTCTTTAATCGCAACCCAGGCCTGTACCTGCCACTGATCGCTCTGCAGTATCACGAGGTCCGCATCGATTTCAACCTGTCGGCTTACTACGCGGACTACTTCGGCGCGAACCCTATCGAGGTCTGGGCCAATTACATATACCTGGACACGGCCGAGCGTGAGCGTTACGCCAAGAACAGCCACGAGTACCTCATCGAGCAGGTCCAGCACATCACAGGCGACGCGGTCGGCACATCCAGCGAGAACTCGCCGAGCGTCATCCGCCTCAATTTCAATCACCCGGTAAAGGAGCTGATCTGGTGCTACCAGAACTCCACGCCCATCGCGAACCGCAACGCCATGTGGAACTTCTCGTCCGGCGTTTCCAATGTGAATGTGACGGTCGACCCGGCCCGTCTGGCGGCGTCCCTGTCCTCCATGGTGATTAATCAGGCCGGCGCACCCCGGCTCAATGTCCAGACCCCTCTGGCGTCCAACCTTTATGTCACGGCCACCAGCGCCGTTACGGTCGGCTCGAACATCTCTGTCCAGTCTAATGTGCTGACGGGCAATGTGTTCTGGGTCGAGGCCGGCATGCCGAACTACGGGACGGCCAACACGGCCTTTGGTTACGAGGTGGGCCCTCTGCACAAGTTCAAGATCATGCTGAACGGCACTGACAGATTCGCCGAGCAGATCGGCAAGTACTTTAATCAGTACCAGCCTCACCAGTATCACAGTGGCGCCCCGTACCCAGGCGTCTATGTATATTCATTCGCCCTCAAGCCCGAGGAACACCAGCCGAGCGGAACCTGCAACTTCTCCCGGATCGACATGGCCCAGGTGGCCGTGTCCCTCAAGTCGGGTATGCCTTCGACGCTCGTCCAGCAGATGTTCGCGGTCAATTACAATATTCTTCGGGTCCAGTCGGGTATGGGTGGTGTGGCATTCTCGAACTAGGCGCGGCGGAGGGCGCGTGAATTTTTTTCTTGGGGTATATCAAAATGGCGGGTGGTCTTATGCAGCTGGTTGCTTACGGTGCTCAGGATGTCTACCTCACGGGTCAGCCCAAGGTGACCTTCTTCCAGGCGGTCTACAAGCGCCACACGAACTTCGCGATGGAGAACATCCAGCAGACGGTGAACGGCACGGCCTCGGCCGGCGGCCGCGTGTCCGTGACCATCGCCCGCAACGGCGACCTGGTCGGCAACATGTATGTGGCTCTGCTGCCCACGCAGCTGAACCACTCCAACCTGACCTCGACCAATGCCAATGTCGACATGTGCTGGGTGGCCGAGCGCGCCATCGCGGCCGTTGAGCTGACCATCGGTGGCCAGCGCATCGACAAGCACTACCAGACCTGGTTCCGTCTGTACGCCGAGTGCTTCCTGGGCGAGTCCGACAAGATCAACTACGGCAAGATGGCGTCCAGCCCCCAGCCGCTGGCCGATGGCACGACCAACCGCAACTATGTGTACCTGCCGCTGCTGTTCTTCTTCAACCGCAACCCCGGCCTGTACCTGCCCCTGATTGCTCTGCAGTACCACGAGGTCCGCCTGGACTTCGACCTGACCAGCTACTTCAGCAACTACTTCGGCTCCTCCAGCCCGACCTTCGAGGTGTGGGCCAACTATGTGTACCTGGACACTGAGGAGCGCCGCCGCTTCGCCCAGAAGGGCCACGAGTACCTGATCGAGCAGGTCCAGCACACCGGCGGTGACAGCATCTCCCAGACCGGCTCCACGATCCGCCTGTCCTTCAACCACCCGGTGAAGGAGCTGATCTGGTGCTACCAGAACACCACCTCCACCTCGACCAACAGCATGTGGAACTTCTCCACCGGCGTGTCGAATGTGAATGTGACCGTGAACCCCAGCCCGGTGTTCGGCGCCTCCATGCTGCCCCACGAGGTCGGCGCGCCCCGTCTGTTCGCGAACGCCTATGTGTTCAGCACTGCCGGCCAGGGTACGCCCGCGGCTCTGACCTCGAACATCGGCTGGGTGGAGGAGGGCTCCTCGAATGTGGCGGCGACGGCCGGCCAGTTCGCCGTGGAGGTGGGCCCGATGAAGGACTTCAAGCTGGTGCTGAACGGCCAGGACCGCTTCAAGGAGCAGGTCGGCAAGTACTTCAACCAGTACCAGCCGTATGTGTACCACACCGGCGTGCCCTACCCGGGCATCTATGTGTACTCCTTCGCCCTGCAGCCGGAGGAGCACCAGCCGACCGGCACCTGCAACTTCTCTCGCATTGACAACGCCCAGGTGGCTGTCAACCTGAAGAACGCGACGACCAACACCCTGCAGAAGATGTTCGCGGTGAACTACAACATCCTGCGCATCCAGTCTGGCATGGGCGGCCTTGCTTTCTCCAACTAGAGAATTACCCAGCGAAATTTCAAAACAAAAAATGGCCACTCGGACCACGGTCCGGGCTTCGGCCCCAAGGAAGGCGCCCCTTTCCCTGAGGTTGAAACTTAGCGCGCGACAATTTCCCACTTGCCCGATACGGCTCGAAACTCTTGCTCGATCGTGTATGCGCAGAATTTTGGATCAAAATTAGGAGAACAACAGAAAACATCGAGATAAATTCTGTTATTTTCGGGATATGTATGGGCACTAAAGTGACTCTCGGACAGAACGAGCACGCCCGTCGTTCCCATGGGTTCAAATTGGTGAAAAGCCTGGTTCACTACTGTGAAACCGCACTTTTCAGCGATTCGATTCATAACTTGGGCTAGGTGGGCCGATTTGGAGATCCAAACGCCGTCAATATACCCGAACAGGTGCTTCATTTATTTTTTTAACGACTCTGCATTTTATATAGGACCAATGCAGCGACCGCAACGAGGTACAGGAGAGCGAAGAACTGCTGCCCGGGCGTCTTCTTGGCCGGATCGGCACCCTCTAGGAAGCTGGAAATGCCCAGACCTGACAGGGCCAGCACCATACCCACTAAGAAGATCATGTCAAACTGAGGCATTTATTATATCCCGGGAAATAAATGGAGGACCTGATCACCAATCCAGAAGTAAAGGGTGCGGCCCTGGTGAATGAAATTCGTTCGCGAATGCAGGATGCCGGTGTGGACGCCATCCTGGAGACGGTCCGGACCATCAATATAGGTCGCAGCGTACTGGAAGTAAAGTCTCTTAATTTTGGTACAGTTTTCGAGGTGGCCGAGCACCTCCGGAAGATGGGCCTGACGGTCGAAGACTGCCGGGAGGTCCTTTTGGGTCTGGAAATTGCTGGAGCCAAGACCCTGTCCGAGTCTGATATTCTCAATTTATTTTACAAATTCCTGGACAACAAGCCCGTCAAGCCTTCTCGCTGGTACAGGCTTAAAACCCTGGTGGGCGGAATGGCATCGGGGCGGCGCCTGCGTTGAATCCCGACTTGGACGCGCCGGACCATACATAAATCAGGAAAAGTCCGGCGATGCCTATGGTCGTGGCCTTGAACATCTCGGACACGACCTGGCGTCTGTTCTTGTCCAGGAATATCTGGACGCTCACCAGAATGAGTACGAGCCCGACAGTCAGGGTCATAACATCGGTCAGCATTTACTACTTAAGGACATTTTTTTCAGTACATACAGAATGAACTTCGCCTATATAGACACTCGGAGCCTGCTCGAGGGGATCCTGGCGGCCCCGCCTGAAAGAGTCGAGGGGATACCCTGGACGCTGCCTGAAGAGTGGAAGTCGTTTGATGGGACCCTTAATAATTTCAAAACTGAATTCATAAAGTCCAGGACCGAACTGACCAGATCCCTGTCACAACTATCAGCCAAGAAGGAGGAAATAAATTTAATGAGAATGATGATAGAAAATGTGAATTCTACAGACTTAAAGGAACGGCTCGAGACTCTTGTAGATAACCACGAGTCTCAAGAGGGCATCTCGGCCCTGACTCTACAATGCAGGGAACTGACGGGGAAGGTCGAGGCGATGAAGAAGGTGCTGATGGACACGGGCGCGGAGAGGTACGGCAAATTCACTTGCTTTGTGTGTATGGACAAACTTATTGACTTATTCATTGACCCCTGCGGCCATGTGATCTGTGTTGGATGCTGGAGCCAAACGCGCGACAAGACCCAGTGTCCTGGGTGCCGGTCGGCGGTTCATGAAGCGAAGAAAATATTTAATCTCTGACCTTAGCTCAATTGGTAGAGCGAAGGACTGTAGACTGTGGGTCTAAACACGGATAGTCAAATATCCTTAGGTCGCGTGTTCGATTCACGCAGGTCAGACTCCGCCCTTGTAGCTCAGTGGTAGAGCATTCGTTTAGTAAGCGAAAGGTCTTGAGATCGAAACTCAACAAGGGCAGCGTTTATAGTCCAAGGGTAGGACAGAACCCTTCCAAGGTTCAAACCCGGGTTCGAGTCCCGGTGAACGCAGGTGGTTCCATAGTATAATGGTTAGTACATGAGACTCTGAATCTCATAATGGGAGTTCGAGCCTCCCTGGAACCTTCTCCGGTAGCTCAGTTGGTTAGAGCACACGGCTGTTAACCGTGGGGTCACAGGTTCAAGTCCTGTCCGGGGAGTCTCCTATAGCTCAGTTGGTTAGAGCACACGGCTGTTAACCGTGGGGTCGCAGGTTCGATTCCTGTTGGGAGAGTCTTTTTAAGATGCTAATTTCCTCTTAAAAAGACTTGACTTTATTTAAGTACTTTATGAAGAAGACGGCCATTCCAGCCGCTCTTCGTGAACAGGTCTGGCTCCTCTGGTGTGGTGACCGCCTCTTCAAGCACAAGTGCCTCGTGACTTGGTGTGAGAATGTAATGACGCCTTTTCAGTTCGAGGTCGGACACAACATTCCCGAGTCCAAGGGAGGTCTGACCGATCTCGACAACCTCAGACCGATCTGCTCTAAATGCAATAGATCCATGGGTGACGAGTATACTATCGACCAGTTCTCCAAGCTCAGCGCGCGGGCTAGTCGTCATTGGGAGTGTTTTCGTTTCACAGGATGAAGAGTATTAAAGAGACGGGCTGTATGTAGAGTGGGGGCGGTGGCCCCTATGCGCTCCAATAACACAATCGGTTAGTGTATCGGTCTTATGAAAAATGAATTTTTCATCGAGCGAGCCGAAAATCCGAGTTCGATCCTCGGTTGGAGCAGTACGGCCTAGTAGCACAATTGGATAGTGCACCAGCCTTCTAAGGATGAAACTCGTTCATCCGTCGGTGAGCTGGAGGTTGTGGGTTCGAGACCCACCTAGGTCATTTACGAATCGATGTCCGAGTTTGGTCTAAGGAGCCAGACTTAAGATCTGGTGGTGTTTTCACCTCGCGGGTTCAAATCCCGCTCGATTCATTCCGTTTCATAAAATGTTACCGAACAATAGATGGAACATTTTATGAAATGGTCCTATAAGGAGGATGGCGAGGCGTTCCTTGAGATCTCAGCCCAAGAGTACATAAAGAACCAGCCGGTCAAGTTCGACGGCCCTATCCGTGATCTCATAGAGGAGATAAAGGCCAATTCTGAGATTGCGACTCTCGAGATTGAACTGCAAGGTGCTAACATCTTCCATCTCGATGTACGCGGCCTTATCCATCTCATACGCGACTTGTACGAATTCACCAAGAACCGGGGGTTCCTCAAAGAGATCAGGATCAAGGGTACCGGCTTTTTGTTCCGTAATTTGTACATCCCGGCCAGCCTCATCATGCCTAAGAGCGTCAGGGAACTGATTAAACTATGTTAGGGGTTAATAGATGGCGGCCGTAGACTGGCTGCGTTTCGAACCGGACAAAGAGGCCGGACAACTTCACATCGAAATTCTCATAGGCCGGCTCATAGAGCTTCAACCCAGGACCAATGAGGCCACTGACGAGTTCTGTCAGGATCTTTATCCGGTACTGGACCAGCTCACCCAGCTGTGTCTGGACCACAACCTCGTACAGGTCTGTAGCGTCAACATGGAGGGTATCCAGGTCAAGAAGATCCGGCCGTTGATCATGGTCCGGCTCATCTGGAACATCTATGAGCACACAAAGAACTGTATTTTGCTTCAAAAATGCGAATTGTCAGGTGGGAGCCCGTTCTTCACGACACTGGTCGAAGCCGTCAAGAACCTCCTGCCACCTTTCATGCGCAACATGATCACGCTAAATCCTACTTCCCAAAATATAGAAGAAGAAGTAGTAGTAGAGTATGAAGATTGATCATTTGTACTGTGTTAATCTTGAACGCTCGAAAACGCGCCGTGCGGTCATGGAAGAGCAATTCAATTTTATGGGGTTGGATGTTGAATTTTTTAAAGCCGTAGATGGGAGGGAATCAGGACGTGATGGCGTGTGGGGGTGTGCACATAGTCACATAGCCATCTGGAAAGATATGATTGATAAAGGATATAAAAATGCTCTTATTTTGGAGGATGATATTAAGCTGCACCCAGATTTCACAACCTTACTTACCGATATGATCCCGCCCAGTGGCGATTGGGATATTTTGTATCTATTCGGACTGTTGCCAATTTACGAAGGTGGATCGGATAGTCCTCATTTTAACAAGGCCCGAACTCTTTCGACCGCGGCATATATAGTGTCTGAACGATTTTCAAATAGATTTAAGGACCTGAGTCCAGAACATATGAAGTGCCCTATAGACGAGTTCCTCGCACTTAAAGTTGAAATTGACTCGTATATGAACAACCAAAATTTAATCAAACTGAATATGGAAAGTGCGATGGACAGTAGTATTGGCATTTCCATAAACAGAGTAACACCGACTACATTAATTTATCTAATTCATAAGTTTAAAATGCAATTTATAATCATAGTGGTTATCCTGACATTATGGCTAATATCAAACAAATAATAACAATAATAAATATATGTTTATATTCCTTTAGTGAAAGCCAGCCTTTCATTACGGACGCTGACATCTGATCCGTCCAGCTAAATTGATGGTCATGAACAAATATACAAGAATCATTGAAATACTCGGATTCTATGACATGCGGGTAGAGGACCGTCATATTGGAATCTTTTAATGTGGTAGAAACTCGGATCGGGCCTGTAGTTGTTGAAATGAAATAGGGCTGGGACCAATAATCATCGCGCTTCGTACGATCGTTTATACACGATTCTACTAGGCGTTTTATATCAGAATTCAGGGGAACACATCCTATAAAAGCATTATTCATAAACCAATCGTCATTCTTCATGTGGCCACAAGTGACGAAACTCGTCTCGAGAACCGATGTATTGGCTTTACACACAATTAATGGTGCCAAATCGATGTCCGGAATGTCTTCGAGCGGTCTATGCGCCTCCATATCACAGTCGACAGTGACACCGCCGTACAAATAAAGTACTACATATCTACCGAAGTCGACCTTCTGTATAAAATGCTCGTACGCGTCGAAGCGCTCGGCGCACTCCGGACCGTATTCCTCACACGCCTTGCGGAGCTGGGCCTCGTCCCATGTTTTGTGTTCCCACCCGGGATTCAGAGCCCTAAGTCTCTCCACATTCTTGTGAAACTTCTGCGGCAACTGATCCCAACCCTGCATCCAGACCTGATGCGTCACCTTCGGGATCGGCATGCCTATGAACAAGCTTGTCATTATTTTTCGTCTCGCCTATCGCGCCATTCAGAACATCTATGATGTGCCAAGCGAGAATAGTCATGATGAAAAGTTTGGCGCGGATGTCCAGGTTCTTTGAGAATTTTAGAATCAAAATAGGGGCCACAATGGCAAAGGCGTGGACACGCCAACTCGCCTTGTACTGCTTCTGCTCCATTGTCATATAGACGGTGTATGTAAGGAGTGCGATCAGAATAGCCTCCTTCATTTATGTATGTTGATAAAATAAAGGGCGATCACGAGCGCGACAATTATCAAGATCAGTGTTGTTTTAAATTGATGCCTGAATATAAAGTCCCAGTCGGGCGTCCGGGCAAAACCTATATCACCCTTCAACCATGATGTAAAGATTCCTAAAAACGCCGAGTCGAATGATTCCTGGTTCGCCATAGATTCAGTACAGTAGTACATCTCGAGAGGACTCCGGGCGATCTGGACATCCTGACAATATCTGAGATCGGTCGACTTCCATGTGCCGATCTTTCGAGCGCCCTTTATGCTGACCAGGTAACAGTGGGCACCCCATGCGGCCCCCTCGGTCAGCATGGGCGACACCTGGTGCCGTCCCAGTTTCCACGGAAGGGGCGCCAGGTTGACATAGTCCCAGTCTGGGAATGATTTCAGCTCGTAAAGGACCTGTTGCAATTTTGCATTAAAATCGGGAAGTATCCGAATGTCATCCTCGAAAATCAGGGAGCACTCGTACCCGTTGTCTAGAATGTCCTTCCATATCCGAATGTGGCTATCCGAACAGCCCCATTCAGGTTTTGAAATACGCAGACCTTCAGGCGCATCGGCCCGGCCGTCGGTGCCCTTGAAGAACTCGACACCCGTGATGCCGTTCCGGTCGAACTCGCGCTGGGCACTTTCTCGACGGTCCGGTCTGCGTTCCAAATTTATGCAGTAAATGTGGTCGACCATTCCTGATATGGATCGATATAAAAAAGCGGCCCGCTTTACCTTCAAGCCATGACTGACCTACTCGTGTTCTATCCACAAGGGTCTCATCTGTACATCGAGTTCCTAGTTACCAAGTATATAGAGCAACAGCCCAAGAACGATGATGAGATGGTAGAATTTATGGTCAAAATTCGACCTATCGTGAAACAGCTCGACGAGTATGTCCTTAAACACGGACTCAAAGAGATTGTCGAGCTCAACATGAAGGGTGTGCCTATCTCCAAGCTGCGTCAGGACACGGCCTTGACCCTCCTCCAACTTGTGATCGACATGCGTCCGGACTTGGGTATCCTCGAGAAGATCCGGATCACGAACAGTAATCCAGTATTCAATATGATCTACAAGGGACTCAAGGGGCGGATGCCCAGTCGCGTGTCGTCCCTGATCGAGATCGCGGCCGATTCGAAGTTTTTTTAGGCTCGCCTAAAATTATGACCGATACTACTAAGATGCGAGAGGAGCCCTGGCATGCCAAGGAGGAAGAATTCTTGACAAAAATTGAGAAGCAATGCAATGCGTACTCTTCGTACTTCAATAAAGACTATCAATACTACCACACACTTTCATCCAGATTCAATATACCTATATTGATCATATCATCCCTTAATGCACTGTGCGCCATTTCCCTGAACGACTTTTTAGGTCAGAGATATGTCAGTATACTGAACGCGGTCCTCTCGGCAGGTACGGGAGTCCTGGGATCCGTTCAATTGTACATGAAGATTAACGAGAAGATGGCCAATGCACTGCGTTCTGGTATGCTCATGAAGCGCCTGGCCCTGAAGATCTCCAAAGAGCTCAGTATAGACCGCGAGCAGCGCGCGACCGAGGGCGTCGCGTTCCTTCAGGATTGCTTCAGCGAGTTCAATGCGGCTCTCGAACAGGCCAATCCGATCGAGAAAAAGTTGAACAACTTCCTTTCGCTTGGAATAGTCCCGCCCGAAGTTCCCAAGATTCGGAGTTTCATGGACTTGGCCTCGGCGGCGGTCGCTCGCATGTCGCCTCGTAAGAGCTCCCTGGACGAGAGTGAAATTCCCGACTTTACTTCTGGGAGAATGATGCCACTGGCTTTGGAGCCTCGCGCCAAAACGCTCTTGGGTCTGATAAGTAAAGTTCGTACAAACGAGAGTTCTCCTCCAGAATCCGTGTCTCCTCCGAATCGGACCGCGTCAAATTCGGGGGAAGTGACTCCAGAAGGACCGGTTTTAGAGCCATGAGTTCAGGATTTTGCATCGAGGCCGTCGTGAACCCGATATCCAGGTCCAGGCCTTCTTTTGTACGGACCCAGTAGTGCCGACAAGCCTCGCGCGTCTCTTCAATGACGCAAAACCCCTTGATAAGGTTGCATTCGATCCCATCCTTCTCGAGTGATTTCTTGAATAGAGCACAGTCATAGATGACTCCATATTTGATGTTGTGCAGGCGCAGTCTCAGGGCGAAGCGTTGTACGAGGGACTCCATATATAGTCACCTGATGTATTGTTTAAGCCTTAAAAAAAAGGGGGCTGAATATCATAAGATGGACCCTATTCTGGAACCGAGTACCGCCCGCTTCACGACTTTTCCCATTCGGTACCCGGATCTATGGGCCCTATACAAGAAGGCCATCGGCTCCTTCTGGACGGTCGAGGAGATCGACCTGGCCGGTGACCTCAAGGATTGGGAAAAGCTCAACTCAGACGAGCAGCATTTCATCAAGATGGTCCTGGCCTTCTTCGCCGCCTCGGACGGAATTGTCATGGAAAATATCGATCTGAACTTTTCCAAGGATGTCCAGATTTCAGAGGCCCGCTCGTTCTATGCGTACCAGTCCTTCAACGAGTCGATCCATTCAGAGACCTACAGTCTCATGATCGACAAGCTGGTCCGGGACCAGGAAGAGAAGTCCGGCCTGTTCAGGGCCATAGAGACTTCACCGGCTGTTAAACGCAAGGCTGAATGGGCAATGCGATGGATGAGTCCGGGCGCGCCTTTTGTACAGCGTCTTGTAGCGTTCGCATGCGTGGAAGGCATCTTCTTCTCGGGGTCATTCTGTGCTATTTTTTGGCTCAAAAAGCGTGGCCTCATGCCGGGCCTGAGTTTCTCGAACGAATTGATTTCCCGGGACGAGGGCCTTCATCAGGAGTTTGCAGTTACCCTGTACAAGAATTTACAAACTAAATTGGCGGACAATGTGATGTTCAAGATCGTAATGGAGGCGCTCGAAATCGAGAGCGAGTTCATCACCGAGGCTCTTCCGTGCCGCCTCATAGGTATGGACTCGGTCTCTATGCTCGAGTACATCAAGTTCGTAGCGAACCGCCTTCTGGTTCAACTTGGGTGCAAACAGCACTCCATCACGGGCGAGAACCCTTTCGACTGGATGGAGAACATCTCGTTGGAAGGGAAGACCAACTTCTTTGAGAAGCGGGTCGGGGACTATTCAAAACATATGGTCGCAGAGGGCGACGCTATCCGATTCGACGAGGACTTTTAGGTCATCATCATCTCGGTCCGCTGGATCCAGTGCTTGGACTCGGCGTCCTGCTGCTCGCCGCGCGACTCGAACCCGGACGATCTCGGGTTGAGCGCGGTCATGAGCCAGCCGACGATCAAAATATACACGAGTGCGTGAAGCAGAAGGCCTGGGAATGTCGCCAGTCCCTCTGCGCTCGCGACCCACTTGCCCACGATTCCACGGACCAGCTTATACGCGGCCGGGTTCGCGATGATCAGGTACGCCACGAAAGGCACGATATAGTTCAGGCTGGACATTTAATATTACACATGAAATTAATCAGGGCCTGGGCCGTTGGGAAGATCCCGCCAACTGTAATCTTGCTCATGTCCTAGAGCCGCGCAAGAATTTCCAAATTGATCCAACCACTGGACGGCGGTATTAACCCCGGACTGGGCTTCATTATACGCAGCGATCAGCGGATCCCCGACGTCCTGCTCTATAGACTGGCCCACCCCTTCCCAATCGTCCGCAGAAAATGGGTTGAAATTAGAAACCTTGACATAAGTCGTCAATAGGACGAACACGGCCGCGGCCATACACAATCCGACCAGGGTCGGAACGCCGTATGAATTTGCTACTAAATTACCTAGGACTGACCTGAGCAACTTGAAGAAGACCGGATTGGCCAGGGCCAAAAACAGCACAAACTCCTTCATTTGAATTAGGCACTGAAATTAATAGCATCCCTGGACCTCGGCGCCCTCCATGTAGTACTTGGAGGTCTTGTTGCCGTACACGGCCTTCCACACAAAGTGGCACAGGATCACGAACACGAGTGCGTGCAGGAGCAGACCGGGCAGGGTCGGCACGCCGTAGCTGCTGGCGACCCAGCCGCCTGCGATGCTGCGGACCAGCTTAAAGGTCTCGGGGTTGGCGACGAGCACGAACAGAACGAAGGGGATGATCTTCTTCTGCCAATCAATATCCATTTGTAATACTGGTCAATATTTTTTTCGTCTAGGCCGTGTTGGGGTAGAGGGCCCGGACGATGGCGTTCGCGCGCTGCTTCTGTCCGGTATTTCCATTTTTGCTTCGTAAATAGGATAGAAGGGCGTTCTTGGAAGTTGGCTGTCTGAGTTTGTTGGCGTGATTCGCGTTAGATTCAATCTCACGGGCTATTTTATTGAAATTTGTGTTTATCGCCAAACCTGTAAATCCACCGGACGCGCGATTCCACACGGTTGCGCCGAGTCGGTTCACATTGATCGGTGGTTCGAGTAAAGCCCCCTTCCCGTAATTTCTCTTTCTCTTTTCAATACCAGATCTGTTGGCATTGGTATTTGCGAGGCTCATAGCCTGGTTGAGATTTCTCATCATAGCATTCGTCACACCGGCATTGTATCCTCCTGTCTTAAGTTGGTTGGCGAGCATATTAGCCCGGCGGACATAGACCTTCTTAAAGAAACTGCGAAGGGCCGCATTGTTTCCGATATTCGCCAGATTCGCGTTGGCGTTGCGGCCAGAATTGAGGTAGGCGCCTATCGTGTTATTTCCCTGGAGGCCCCCGATAAAGGCGGCCAGATTGCGCGTCTTTTGAGAAACTTCTTGGGTGACCTGCTTGACGACCTCGGCCGTCGCCGACTCGCTCGGCGCCCCGGGCGCTCCACGGGCGGCCCGGTTGGCCAACACAGCCGCGGCGTTGGCCTGACGGACCACATACGCCTTATAGAGAGCTATATTCTTCATAACCTGCCGTGCTTCATTTGTATTTACAGAGGCGTTGATAACATTCCGGACCTTCTGCTCGGTCGCGAGTGACTGGTTGAGCTGGGTCATGAGTTTTGTAAGTGAATTCGTCAGGACCGAAGTGGTCGAAATTTTGGCCGCATTTGCGAGGTTGCTCTGGCGGCCACCCATGTTTACAAGAGGCACCGAAAAAAAATGAGTCATGTGCTGGTTACATAAAGGGTTGGGTGCCGTGTATAGTAGAACAAAGCAAGAATGGCCGTCCGCATGTTCAACACCTTCAATGCCTCCGATGTGACCTTCTCCGATGTGCGCAAGAACGCCAAGGGTGGCAAGGCGGTCTATCTGAACGCGGTCGGCGGTGGCAAGCTGATCTTTCAGCTGCCCCAGCTGCGCGCCCCTTTCGGTCTGAGCACTTTTACGGACGAGGGCACCGGCCGCGTCAGCTACAGCCTTCCGCTGAGCCTGGACAAGCCCGAGGTCCTGGAGGCCTTTTCCAAGCTGGACGAGCGCGTGCTCGATTACATTACTGAGCACTCCGAGGAGCTGCTAGGCAAGAAGATGTCCCGCGAGGTCATCTCGGAGGGAATGTACAAGTCGCCCATCAAGCCGAGCTCCAAGGAGGGCTACGCGCCAATCCTGAACCTCAAGGTCGTCACGAACCTCAAGGACGGCTCGGTCGCCACCGAGGCCTACAACGCTCAGCGTCAGCCGGTCCCTCTGGACACGCTCGAGAAGGGTCAGGCTCTGAGCGCGATCGTCGAGCTCAACCAGATCTGGCGCACTCCGGCCGGCGTCGGCGTATCTGTCCGCGTCCACCAGGTCATGTTCGCCCCGACGAACAAGCTGAAGCCGTGCGCTTTTCTCGCCTCTGCCGATGAGGCCGTCGAGACCGCGTCCACCGAGGACGACGAGATCAGCGTCGACGGCGAGTAGGAGCGTGCTACCCCCATGGGACCTCTAACAAAATGTGTGTAATGATATATAATGAGCTGGATAGACTCCAGACAATTTACAATTTCGAACCGTAACGGTCGTCACTATGTGTTTCGTCGCAACAACGCCGGTAACACAGAGATTAACATTCCCGCCCACATAGTCAGCAAGGGTCAGGCTATCGCGTGGCTCAAGGCCCACCCCAACAAGGTTGCCAATCCTACGCGTTACAAGGCCAAGGGTAAGCGAGCTGCGCCACAGCCAGGAGGCCTTAAGCCATTCGAGCGCATGGTCAATGGTAAGAAGATGATCGCCTTTATAAATAAAGAAGGGAAAGAGTACTTCCGGCCCGCGGGCCCCACGCCCCCAAAAAAGGCGGTGCAGTACAAAGCCATCCCGCCACCCCATGTCGAATATCACCCTGGACGGAAAACGCCTCCAGGTGGCTGGCGGTATCCGGCACCCAAGCTTTATCCGTTCAAAAAGATGGCGAACATACCTATAAAGAACGAATGGGCCATGACTTGCGACGAGCTCAAGGCCTCGCTCGATTCATTGACGCCGATCGGTAAGGGCCGGCAGGGTGTAGTGTTCGCGGCCACGCAGCGCGGCGGCGATAAACGCCATTTCGCCGTGAAGGTCGCGCCCCGAGACCTGGCGGCTTCGAAGCGTCACGAGCCCCAACCTGTCGATGTCGAATTCAACATTCAGGACGCCGTCCAGATTTACACCCCCAATGTCGTCCGCATCTACAAGAACATGCGCTGTGAGAACTTTATTACACCGACGCAGATGAACATGCCTAATGTGCAGAACTCGAGCCGTTACGACAAGTCGAAGCAGGGTATCCTCCTCATGGAATTCGCCACTGGTGGCTCGCTTGATTCCTGGCTCAAAACGAAGCCCAAGGTCGATGACGCAATGATGGCTCACATCATATCGGACATTCTCAGGGCGCTCTTTAAGATCCAATATAGACAGCCCGAATTCAGACATAATGATCTTCACATGCAGAATGTGTTCGTCGCGGATCGTGGATTCCTCATAGGCGACTTTGGGTGGGCCCGTCTGAAAAAGTCTGGCACCAATCCGGCCGTCAACACGGCCAATGGGACGAAAACCGCCTCCTACTGGGGTGTCGGACCAAAGACCGACGAGAGATACGATCACCACCTGTTCCTGAACGAAATGCTCGCATGGGCCCTGAGACACTCCCAGGCTGATCACCCCAAGGCCATCGAGTTCTTGAAGAGGGCTGTACCGCCCGGATATCGTGGCGAGAAGGACCTCCACGTGGAGCAATGGCGTCTGAAGTACGGCGATCCCTGCACCGGGCTTCCCCCGCTCGGAAGATTATTGAAGGACCCCTTTTTGGCCGGCAAACGCAATGTGACTTCTCCGAACCTCAAGGCGGCCAAGGCGAAGCTCAAGCCCGTCAAGGTCAAGCGTATTTCGTCCGTGAATTTGCAAAAAGCCAAGCTCAAGCTCAAGCGTGCAAATCTCCGCAAGCCCGGGCGTCTCATCACAAGTTTGCAGCTGCAAAAGGCCAAGGCGAAGCTCAAGAGGGTGCCGAGACCGAAGCCCAAGCCGCGCATCACGGGCTACAATCTACGGGCCGCCAAGGCCAGGCTCCGCAAGGTTCCGGTCAAAAAGGCCCCGAGCCCACCCAAGGCCCCGAGCCCACCCAAGAAGAAGGTGGTGGTGCCTTCGGCTCTGCTTAAAACCGCTAAATTCGATAAATTGGTCGAGAAATTGTGGAAAAATGCAGGCGCTGCAACGGGCAACAATTTCCATAATGCCTGGAGTAATGCTAGAATTAAGGCGATCAGAGTTATCGAGAATCGTCTACGCGCCAACAAGCCGGCCTTCAGCCCGAGCCCGGTCAAACTCCCCTCACCCCTGAGCCCTCTAGGCCCGCCACCCAAGCCCAAACCAAAGGCCCCGAGCCCGCCCAAGGCCAAACCCAAGCCGCCGCTCAAGAAGGCTCCCAATTTAAATTTCAAATTAAGCCCATCATCCGGGCGTGCCAAGATCAAGTCGAACGCCACGGGCCGGTGGGTCTACGCCAACCTTCACTTCTCGATGGAGGACCTGAAACGCATGGCGGCCAATAAGGGTCTGAGCACCAAGGGTCTGCGATCCAAAGCGAATATTGCTCGTAAAATTTTTGGTGCGTAGTAATAAATGAAGACCGCTCTACTTCTGGGACTCATCATAGTCGCTCTCGTGATTCTTGTATTCAAGTGGCGCCGGACGGATGAGTATACCCAGCAGACCACTGATAAGGGGACGATCATTATTTATGGCTCCAAGACTTGCGGTTGGTGCCAGAAACAAGAGGCGTATATGAAGGATAAGGGCATCCCTTACACCTTTGTTGATTGTAAAGACGGCGGCTGCCCTGAGGGCATCACCGCATTCCCGACCATCTCAATCAATGGCGAGATGTCGACCGGTTACAAGGAGATGTAAATTTACAGACGGAATAGGGCGATGCCGACGGACAGCAGGAAGGTCTCGAGCAGCGAGTCGACCGGGCGCAGAATGGTGATGTGCTTGGACAGGATGCCGTTCCACAGAAAGCGCATGAACAGAGTCAGCAGGATAACGAAAAGCACAAAAATAATGATGTTGTAAGCCATCTCCTTGGAGTTGCGGGACTGGAGGATATTCAGCATCTTTTTATTACTAGGGTGAGAAAAAAAGCCCAAGTAATAACAAGATGCGTAAAAAACCGGCGGTGCGCCGCCGGCCTGCTGTGACGCGTAAACCTACTGGCGTGACCAAGAAGGCGGCGCCCTCGCGCAAGCCGGCGGTGACCAAGAAGGCGACGCCCTCGCGCAAGCCGGCGGTGACCAAGAAGGCGGCGCCCTCGCGCAAGCCGGCCGTGTCCAGGAATGGACCAAACCCCAATGCACCCAAATACACATGGGCTCCATGGGGAACGAACGGAGTGGTCCACGATAACTGCTACGACTATGCGTTCGGGTCATTCTCGAACAATCGGACACGGAAGAGCATTCCGGGTGAGGTCGCGCACATGTCGTCCAACGGACTAGACTTCAAGACATGCGACGGCATAGCAAAGCGCGTCCTGGCCGACAATCCCGGGAATGTATACCAGATGAAGAAACCGGACGCCAAACCGCTTCCTGGATTCTACAAGGTCATGTGCTTCGTGGCCCCTTCGAATGATTTTGGAAACTCTACCGGAGATTTCCATTGGTACAAAGAAATCAGTGCTATCCGGTACAAGACGCGTCCGAACGACAAGGCGGCCGCCCTGGCCAAGTTTTTTCATGTTCCAGTTAAAGTAATTACAGAAGCCGTAGCCAAAGCACGCTCTTCGGCAAACACCAATAACGGCCGGGTCGCCAATGATGATACCGAACTGCGCATACTGGACAAACTCAACCGAACGGCATCTGGACCTGTCCTGCCTACCGGAAAGGTTTTGGATTTTAATGTGAAATTATGGAGTCACAAGACTGGATGGGCCGGTGGACCTCTGATCGTCGACGCCTCGGGGTATACGATCACGGATCCTCGTAAAGCTGATAGAAATTATAAACCAGGATTTCATTATACTAAATTCTGCTCGGCATATGGAGTCCGTCGAGGGTTCGCCAAGACGGGCGACAACGCTAACCGAAATGGGGGATCGGTAAGCCGAGTTCTCGTAGGACCGAGGTAATCTCTTCATTATTAGCTATATCGAATATGATCTCGGCTCGAAGATGATGGGCGTCGCCCGGGGGAATTAGTGAACGAAAATCCATTCCGAAACCTTCGACTATTTGGGAGACATTGGAAGTCTCGAAATTTTCGACCGTTCTTTGATTATCGGAGACCCTTTCTATAATCAATCGGCACCTGTACGAAGGAACATCGAATGGGGTCCGGCACATGGGACAGGTCGGGTCGGGTCCGGTGCAGCTCGTCTTCCACCGGTCCAGGCACCTCCGGTGAAATTCGTGACCACACTCGAGCTTTCGCGTCGCGCTCTGGCCACCCATACACGCCAGGCATACCGAGCATTGCGCCCCCATGTGCTGCCAGCACCTCTCCTGACCCGGCCTTACGACCTGTCTACAGGGGTTGCCGGTGAGCGTCGTACCTTTGCACCGGCCTTCCATTATTTAGATGGCCTATTATGTTTCAGCGGGCACGGCGCGCTCGGAGAACCTCGGCCTCGAGGGACCTGATGGCGTCCCGGTACTTCTCCCTCATATTCTCTTCGACATTGCGTCGGAAGACAATTATTGGGTCGTCGTCTTGCTCCATGCGGCACTGGGGGCACTCGATGCTGGTCTCGAACCACTTCATGATGCACTTGGCATGAAAAACATGCTTGCACTTGAGCTTCTTGTCGCCGGTCCGTCTGACCTCCTCAAGACAGACGGCACAAGTTCTGGAAAGGTGTGCAAGACACTTTCCGTCCTGGACGGCCTTCTTTTTGCATTTGGAGCCCATGGCCGTCACAGACGAACAGTTCATTATCTTCTATGATGCTACAAATTTGATTGTGAATTTCCTCGATGGAGGCGTTGGCGTTGATGACCCGTACACGACACGGCACGGACCTCACCATGTTACGATACTCCTGGTCTAGTTCTTCCAGGTACTCGCGTGTAACGCCGCCGTCGCCCGCCTGGCCTCTCTTCTGGATGTGCTCCCAGGCCAGGTCGAGATCCTTTGATAGATAGATGTACAGGTCCGGGTACCATGCGTACTGCTCGTAAAATTGTGAATAGGTCTTGTCCTCTTCGGGTGTTACATAGCCCTTCTTCTGAAGGACCGGCCAGAAGACCCACCTGGAACTCAAGAGGGACCGTTCATAGAATACAGGCTCGGCCGTCTTGATAGGCCGGAGCGTCTGAAGAATTACCATGTGAAAATAAAAGGCCCATCGTTTTGGGTCCTCATAGAACTTGTCAAGCGGCCAGGACTCTATGGGTTCCCGACGGACCGTCCACCCCTTTTTCTCAAGCAAAGCGAGTTGGGTCGTTTTGCCTGAGCCAATGTTCCCATCGATGACGATCCGGACTGGCCTTGTCATTATTAATTTATATCCTGAATTCTTTAGGCTTTTTCGTAAGGCTCGAACTCGGCCACAGTGGTCGGCTGCTGGGGGGCGACCATCTGGACCGGCTCGGGCTCGTAGCACGAAATCTTGCCGGCCGGGCACTGGTTGGCCGGCGAGTTGCATTGGGCCTCGCGAATAATTTTCTGGGTCTCGTCACAATTGCCCAGACCACCGACGCAGAATGACGAGTTGTAGCACAGGCCGTGGCCGACCCATTTGTTGGTGCACAGGGTGTTGCTGTAAATCAGACCCATGTAAATTCCGATGAAAACCAGGAGGAGAACTGCGAAGATTGCACCGGCTCCCATTTAATCTATACTTATAAAATTATTCATCACCAGCCAGGACCTTGAGGCCTCCGGACCGGCATGCGGCGTTCGCAAGAGGGAGCGAAAGGGCGTCCGGGCCCTGGGCCTGTAAAAACGCCCGGTAGGACCAGTTGTCCTGGAACTGGATGCCGTTCTTGGCCATGATGGAATCATTGGTGATGCGGTTCGAGTCGAACGAAGTGATGCAGCGGCCGTCGGCCATACCAATGCGCTGAGACATTTACTTTTGGGGTAGATTTTTATTCTGTTGAAGGACCCGGACCCACTCTTCGAACTTGGCGCCCATGATGGTGTCGAACAGTTCCGGCTCGGCTACGACCTTGACGAAAATTGTCGAATCCATATTTTGATTCAAAATTGCGTAGGCCTGAGCAATCTCGTCGAGCCGGCGAGCCCCGGTCACGATAATCTTACCCGTGCTGAAGATGCTGGCCGTGACCTGCTTCATGTTCGGGCCCGGCACGAACTTGACCTTGACGGCGCTGTACCGGTCCGGATCGAATGTGACCTTGAAGATGGGATTCTTGGAAAACTTCTGGATGATCCGGTTGAGGTTGACCGATGCGTTCAGTGAAAAGTTGGTGTTGATCATTGCGACATCGGCGTCGCCAATCTGGACCGGGTCCGGAAGGCCGAGGACGACCTGCAGAATAAAGGCGAGCTGACGCAGAATCCGCCGACAGTCGAACATGTCCGAACAGCCCGCGACCTGGATAGCACCGTTAGGGAAAATCTTGATGCTCTTGCGTGAGTATGCATCCTCGTAACCGATGGTCACCTGGTTGTAGAAGGCGGCGTCCTTCATTTTCCATTCAAAACCACGAAAGCGTGAACCCTTGCGACGGACCACGACGGAACCGAGCTTGGCGAAATTTTCTTTAAATTTAGGGATGTCAATTTCCTGGAAGAATTTGGAGATCATCGTGATGGTCGTGATCCGGACCCACGAAGGGGCCGGACGACTCTGATCGGCCAAGAGTCCGTTCCGGATGGAGTTGAGTTTCAAAATGTAAGGAAAAGACTCGCTGGCAGCCTCGAGGGATGCCATTTTTAAGATGAATAAAGAGTGTCCACGGCCCCCTATGGCGCCCACATGACACATTTTTTTAGTTTTTGGCCTTGGCGGCCTTCTTCGCGATCTTTGCGAATGGCCGGCGGAGAATATTAGCCTTGATAACCTTCTTGTAATAGCCCTTCAATCTATTTTCATTGGCGTGGATATTGTGCGTCTTGAGGACATTGTGAGCGACCAAAGAAATTAGTTTCTGTTTCTTAACTGATTCGATTACTCTGTTCAGTTCGGCGACCCGTGGGCCCTTCGGCTTGCGCCGCCGCGCACCTGTAGTGCGCACCGTCGTCCGGCGCACGCTGGGCGTGGCGCGCTTTGGCGTCTTGCGCGAAAGGGTGTTGAGGCCCTCTAGAACCTTTATAGAATTGGTCTTGCCACCCAGGGCCTGGACCGCCTTCACAGCGGCGGGCGTCACTCCGCGAGTCTCAATAGCCTTGGCGGCGTTACCATTCGTCTCATTGAGAGCCTCGGCCGCTTTTGCAATGGCGGTAGCGCCACCAGGCACTTGCGCGACTGTATTGGCCGCCTTGGACACACCACCTACATTATTTATGGCTGAAAGCTGATTCGTTGGTAAAGCCGCCTGAAGCTGAGAGCTGGTGTATGTGGCCGCACCGTTGCCACCACCGGTTGATCCCCCTGGACCCGCCCCGTAGCCGCCATTGCGTCCGTAGCTGCTCGAACCGCCGTAGCCCGCCCCGTAGCCGCTCGAACCGCCGTAGCCCGCCCCGTAGCTGCTCGAACCGCCGTAGCCCGCCCCGTAGCCGCTCGAACCGCCGTACCCACCGTAGCCGCCGTTGCGACCATAAGCCAACCGCCCGTACGACCCACTGCGTCCATAATTACCTAGAACGCGCTCGTAACTTCGGCCACCTCCATAACGGGTTCTAAGTTCGGCATTATTAGCCACTGCATTTTTAACCTGTCTTTTAAATGCATTGCTTATTCCACTATTAGTTATACGCCCTATACTTTCCTTTAATAGTCCTAGCTGGCGTAGAGCCACTCGGGGATTATTCTGGGATCCTATTCTCTCGATCTCTTCTATTGCCATATTGACCACTACCGCTCTTCCTCTGTAATTTTCAGGCAAAATCTTAAGAAGCTGGCCGAGAAGGCGGGAGCGTGAACCGTTGGTCATGCGCTGTCTGTTGGCCGTGACCTCCGCCACATAGGCGTTAAGATGTTTATTTATTTCTGTCGTATTTCGTGCGGATTTACGCGCTTTTAGTAATTGCTCGACCGACATTTTACTCACGGTCAGTTTAGCCAACTGACTGCGAATCTCAGTATTTGCAGGTGGTTTGGAATTTCCATTTCTAATTTGAGGCGTGAATAGACGACCCATAAGTTCCTGGACCTTGGCGACCGCATTGGACGATTTAGGCTGTGATTGAAGCTTTTCTAATGAGATTAAAAGTTCTGATAATTTTTTTGAATTTACCCGGGCATTAGTCGAAGCCTTGAGCAGGGTCTCGAGTTTGGCCAAGAAATTAGCCGGAAGGGCCGCCTTCAGGTTTATGGGTGCGTTCTTTACGGGGGGAAGTTGTGGCGTCTGCGTCTGAGCCTGCGTCCGAGCCTGCGTCTGAGCCTGCGTCTGAGCCTGCGTCTGAGCCTGCGTCCGAGCCTGCGTCTGAGCCTGCGTCTGAGCCTGCGTCTGAGCCTGCGTCTGAGCCTGCGTCTGAGCCTGCTTCTGCGTCTGAGCCTGCTTCTGCGTCTGAGCCTGCTTCTGCGTCTGAGCCTGCTCAACTTTAGTCGTAAAAGAAGGTTGAGGTAAATTACCAGGTTTGGGGGCATTCGGGCCGTATGGATTTGAAAATTCAAATTCGGACAGCCACTGACGGGCGGCTTGATTTTTCCTAAATTTCTCCAATCTCTCCTTCTCCTCTTCATTTTTCACCTTTTTCGCCAGCTCGGACGCTACGGCGGCCGATGGTGGCCGTGCGCTTTTTTTAATTAAATTTATGACGGCTTTTACGACATCTTCAGATGGGGCCGCTTTCACGGCCTTTACGGCCGCGGCCGGTCCGGCTATACCAGCAATAATAGCCGTCAATTCCGGAACTATATTTCTGGTAGTCTTCAACCGGGCCACGCGAGATTTGGCAGATGCTGTATTGGAAATTATAGCAAGAATTTCCTGAACATTCTTCCAATTCTGTGTTGGTGGAAAAATCACACCCCCTTTACGGTTAATAGCCAGATTGCCCATGGGCGGCTTGGCGGCTTGGCGCAGTAGGTAGTTCGCTCTGGTAGTCTCATTCCCCTCGGGAATAGGTGGGAGTATATTCACAGGCCTCCGCGTCGCCATGCTACTAGGGGTCGAGATAAAAAAACATGTCCTGTGCCCGTTAGGGTTTGGCTGAGCCACTCCAATTCCAACCAAGAAAGCCATGTCCAAGATCCGCCTCATCTCACCTTATCAGCACGAGGGCCTCAAGTGGCTCGCGCGTCGCGAGTGTGACGCGTCCCACCCTGGTGGCTTTTTGTGCGATGAAATGGGTCTCGGTAAAACCGTACAGCTTATCGCGACCATGCTCGTGAACCCCAAGCCCAAGACGCTCATCGTGGTCCCCAAGTCGATCGTCGGCCAGTGGTGCTCTGAGATCGCGCGGTTCGCGCCCAATCTCAGCGTCCACGCTTTTGACGGTGCGAAGCGCGCGCTGCCGACCAAGATGCCCGATGTGGTGGTCGCGCCGTACTCCGTTATGCCGCAGCGCAAGGGTGGCCCGGTGTGCGCTCTGCTCAGCGTCGCCTGGGACCGCGTCATCCTGGACGAGGCCCACGAGATTCGCAACCGCAAGAGCAAAATGCACATCGCATGCGCCGCATTGCAGTCGCCTATCCGCTGGGTCGTCACCGGTACGCCCGTCTTCAATTCCATGAAGGATTTCGTGGCTCTCTGTGGGTTCGTTGGCATCCCGCGCGAGGTTGTCCAGGGATATACCGACGAAATTCGCGCCAAGTATGTTATGAGGCGGACCAAGGAGGATGTGGCTCGGCATAACAAACGGCTCGAGCTGCCTCCGTGCGATTTCCAGAATCTCGAGCTCGAGATGTACCCGGAGGAGCGCGCTATTTACAAGGAGGTATTCGAGAAGGGTCAGGCGATCGTGAGCCATGTGTTCAAGACGGGAACACAGGCCCTCCACCAGATGGAGCTTCTCGAGTGCCTACTGAGAACGCGCCAGGTCATGACCTGGCCGCAACTTTATATCGATGGGATCGCTCTGAAGGAGGAGAGCGACCCCGAGCCGTGGCTCGGACGGTCCCGCAAGCACGAGACGCTCATGGCCGGGATCGCGGCCCACCCAACAGAGAAGGCGCTCGTGTTTACACAGTTCATGGGTGAGATGGACCGCATCCAGGAGTTGCTCGGGGATCAGTCGATCCCGACCTTCCGTATCGACGGCTCGGTGACCAAGGAGCAGCGCGATGCGCGGATCAAGGGCTTCAAGGCCGGGCCGGCCAACTCCGTATTCCTGATTCAGATCAAGGCTGGCGGCGTCGGGCTGAACCTGCAGGAGGCGACGCGCGTCTACATCACGACGCCGAGCTGGAACCCTGCGACCGAGTTGCAGGCTATCGGTCGTGCGCATCGCACGGGTCAGACGCGGCGCGTCTTCGTTCGCCGCCTCATTTATAGCGGCGAGGAGACGCTGCCGTCCGTCGAGCAGTCGATCATGGGACTGCAGGAGGCCAAGGCCAAGGTGTGCGCCGAGGTGCTCAACGATCCCCGGCTCGAGACTCTGGTGCCGAATGTCACCCGTACCAAGATCACCATCCACACGCTCAAGAAGATCTTCGCCGTCTAATTCTCCGAGACCATGTCGAACGAAAATGACCAATCCAAACCATTGTTATTTAATAAATTTCTGAATCTATCGAACACCGTCACATTCAGGCGGTCCACGCGCACGGCCCGGTCGGTCACATCGACGATCTGGTCATTCTGACTCCCCTCCGTCCAGTACATCACATTGTTGGTCGTCCCACTCAGAGGAATTTTGAACGAAATTTGGACCGGCTCCAGTGAAGACTGGCCTAAATTCTCGATCCAAATTGAAATGTAGGTATCCCAGTTGAGCGTGTAGGGGTAGGTCGCTACTATCGTCCCGCCCGTCAGCGTCTGCGTGGTGGTAAACCCCAAAAATGACAGCAGGGTATTTTGGGCTGGTGGCCCGAATGTAGGAGAACCCGCGGCCGCCGTGAAAGTCACTATGCCCGTGACTGGGTCGGCCGCGAAGCTGCCGAGATCCGACACGATCCCGCCGGGTGTAGTAGGGGCCGCGTTGAGAGCCGTCAGGGTCGTGTAGTTGCCCGGGGTTACGGTGTAGGTGGTGCCATCGAGCACGAAGGTGTTATACGGGGCTCTGACATTATAGAAACCAATAGGAATCTGAGCGTTTTTAAGAGCGACCGTGCGAACGGCCCGGTGACGATTACCGAGGCTGATCGAGCACTGAAACGGGTTGCCTTCCGCCTTGGTCACGAAAGCCGGCCCGTTACTCGTGGTCGCACCGGCGAGCGAAGTGTCCACGTGAAGTTGGTACGCATTCAGCATTATATTATAATCTCCAGAAAATATAATGAAGTACCAGCTGCACCTGGACACTTCCGTGTCGAGTAATGTCCAGACGGGCGGTATGGCCGCCGTCTATAAACAAAACGGAAATCCATTCCTGAGTTCAATTTTACTTGGAAATAGACACAGAAAAGTAAATACGGTCGAGCTTAAATCTGTCGAGATACCCGTAGGGTTTTATAACATAAGGGCCCCTTATAATACTTTAGTCATCGACGGACTGACATATACGGTACCACCCGGTAACTATGCTTCTATAGACGCCCTTATAGATGCGATAAATTTAAATTCGTACGCTCCTGCGTTGTTCTCGCGTATCGGATCTACTCTGAGTATAGAATTTCCGACGGCACCGCCAGAATCGGTCCCGGCCCCGGCGCCGTCCGGGGCACGGGCCTTCAGTGTGGATCTTGCATGGTCGCGAACTCCTCTTACGGCATATTACTCTATAGAGTCCAATCCGCCGACTACCACACAAACGACCCAGAATAATTCATACACATTCACGGGCCTGGAACCCGACACCGTGTATTCGTTCCAAGTTAACGCTGTAAATTCTGCAGGAACAACCCCTGGCGGGTGGTCGGACGACATACAGACCCTTCCGGGGCCGCCCGATGCCGTCACCGATTTCATAGCGAGCAACCCGACCCCGACTACTGTGGATTTAACATGGACCGCGCCACCGACGGCCACTTCATACTCGATAGTGTCGTCACCTGAAACCCCAACCCAAACCACGAGCGATCCGTTTTTCCTGTTCCCAGATTTGACGCCAGGTACAGAGTATACATTCACAATAACTCCAATAAATTCAGTTGGTTACGGACCATCGACAACAACCGCCCCGATATCGACTATCCCACCGGTCCCACCGGCTGTATCCACCCTGACGGCCAGTAACGCGACCAATACTACAGTCGACCTATCATGGACACCGGCCGCGACCGCGACTTCATACACGATACAATCATCCCCTTTCACGCCACCCCAGACAACTTCCGATACGGCACTGACTATAACAGATTTGACTTACAATACTACATATATATTCTGGGTAACACCTACGAACGCGTCTGGATCTGGCCCGCTCACTTATTCAAACTATATAAACACGACCGGACCTGCACCATCGGCCGTCGCGACCATTACGCCCACTTTGGAGCCGGAACTACCGGAATCAGCCATCCAAGTGGCATGGACACCCGCCGCCGAGGCTGCGAATTATTCTCTATCGTCAACGCCGCCTTCACAAGAATATACGACGGAATGGGTAGAGTCGATTTTGTTTGTCGATTTGACTCCGAATACTCAGTACACATTCACCATTACTCCAATGAATTTAAGTGGATCAGGACCGTCAACAACATCCGACCCGATAAGCACCCTCCTTCCATATCCGGGACCTGCTCCAGCCATTGACGACACGCCCTTGGCCGCCACCAAAACCACCATCGAGTTCGGGTGGTTAGAAGATTATATACCTGAATATGCAGATTCATATAAGGTGTATTGTCGCGGTGCCGGCACATATGAAGTATTGGATGTCCAGACATGCCCATTAACACCTAATTATTATACATTCACCGGGTTACAGACCAATTATGGATATTATTTCGAGTTGTCGTCTGTTGGCGCTCGCGGAGAACAGCAATACGCCTCCGCCTCGTCCGCTAACATGTACACCATACCAACCGTCACGGGGGTTTCGGCGGGCAACCCGACGGAAACGACGGTCGATATCACATGGGACGCTCCAGCTGGTAATTTGAGTCCGTCTAATTTCAATTATTTCATAACTTCAAACCCGGAGACCCCAACTCAATATTGTTCAGGTCAACCACCGTACACATTCACGGATTTGACTCCGGACACCGCGTACACCTTCACCGTGACGCCTCAAGTCGGCTCCGATTTACTGGCCGGCGATCCGGTGACTTCAGGCTCGGTAAGCACCCTCCTTCCACTTCCAGGGAATGGCACCGAAATATACGAGCCACCTACAAACATAACAGAAACATCGATGGAAATCGCATGGGACCCAGTTCCTTACGCCTCCTCATATGAGCTATACGCCTATTACGATGGTCAAATTCTCGGACCTATAACCGTAACAAGCAATACATACACATGGACCGGATTAACACCAAATACCGGCTACGGTTTCAACGAGGTCCCGGTGAACGCGACAGGGTCGGGCATACCGTCCACCCCGACGGTGCCGTTTAATACGCTTCCAGAGACCGTTACAGGGTTCACAGCAAGCAACCCGAGCGAAACCACAGTGGATCTGTCATGGGCGGCTAGATCCGTAACGAATGATACTCTTATTATAGAGGCGACACCGCCAATATCTTATACCCAGCTGGACGGGACGGCCACTAATTACACTGTAGAAAACTTGACAGGCGATACCGAATATACATTCACGATCACACCTCAAGGCCCCAACTATCCGGGCCAATCTACCATTTCTGACCCTATAACCACCCTGAAATCACCACTGATAACTGATTTCATAGCGAGCGACGCGACCGCCACCACCGTGCAACTGAACTGGACACCGCCACCGCGAACCGTCGACCACTATACGCTAAGGTCCGATCCTGTTGCATATTTTATTGACCTTGTCGGTGACAGCTCTTCCTGGAATTTCGATGTTACGGGCGTTGTTGAACCAGGTACTTATATCACATTCTATTTATACCCGTTCTTCGTCGGTGGCACCTTCGGACCCGAAGTGGCTTCGAACACTGTATTCTTGACGCCCGTACCGGGTGGAGGCCCCGGTCCTAATAATACATTCACTGACCTGACCACAACCACTATAGGAGTATCGTGGGATGGGTCGGCACAATACGCGACTTCATATAATGTATATGCCTATGTTGCAGTTTCGGATGAGCTGGTCGGCCACCAGAACACTCCGGCTTCCCCGTATATTTACACGGGATTGCAACCCAATTATGCATATTATTTCAAAATTACCGGTGTGAATGCGTCCGGCGAGGGCGAACCTGGACCCGGTAGCCAAGTTGCATGGACCGTACCCGAAGTTACGGGCCTGGAGGTGGGCAACCCGTCTACCACGACCGTCGACCTAACATGGGACGCTCCGGACGATAGTGTAATGAACAACATTCAATGGGAAATAACAACGACCCCAATCTCAACGACTCAGACGGCGTCCGCCTATAACTCATTCCCGATCCCATACACCTTCACGGGGCTTGATCCCGGTACAGAATATACTTTCACAGTGACTCCCCAAGTCGGCCCTGATTACTTGGCTGGCGCCACTGTGAATTCTGACCCGATAAGCACACTTATCCAAGTTAACCTGACATACACCGGTGCAATCCAAACCATGGATCTGGATCCAGGCACATACACTTTCGAAATGGGTGGCGGGTCCGGGCCGACTGCGGCTGCATCTTCCTACACGAGATATGACCCATATGACCCCTTCCCCAACCAAACCACCTACACTGCTACTGGAGGGTATCGCTCTTATTTCACAATACAGTACACTATAGCTTCGCCTATAACTATTCAGTACGCGATCGGCCAGGCGGCGCCGTCTACCGGTGGATGGCCCATACCAGGCGGCGCCGGAGGTACTTATATATACGATCAGACGAATAGCCAAATGTTGTTCGTTGCGGGAGGCGCTGGCGCTGGCGGCGCTGTATCGGGTCGTCCTGATGAAGTCGACCCGGGGGATGGAAGCGGCGGTGCGGCCGGGTCGGGCGGCGGATCAGGCGCCGGTGTGAATAGCGATGGATCAAATTCGACGGCAAACGGAGGTTCAGGTGGCCTAACTTTTGGAAATGGAGCGTACGGCGGCGGCGCAGGCGGTTTCGGAACGCCCGCGTCTGGGGGGTTCGGCGGCGGCGGTGGAGGAACTTGGGCATTCGTCACCGATTTGGGGAATGTGTTCTATCCGGGCGGTGGCGGTGGGTACACCGGTGGAACGACCGAAACAATCATCAATAATTCGGATCCACTATACGGGACGGCTTCCGGGACCTCGATGCCCGGAACATCGTATATGATTAGCGGATCTACATTAGTCAATTATTATTCAGATCAAAACGGAGGGGACGGTTTCATCAATATTACAGGAATACAGCCTATCTCCGCAACAGGTGGCACAATCACAACATATTCATCTGATGGGACGACATATAAAGTCCACGCATTCACGAGTAGTGATACATTTACAGTGATAAATGGTGGTGTGGTCGATGTTCTCTGCGTCGGTGGAGGAGGGGCGGGTTCTATAAGTAGCGCCTTTTTTTATGAAGGAACAGGTGGAGGTGGAGGTGGCGAAGTTGTATATGCAACTTCAGTACAAATTACACCCCAAAATTACCCAATTATAGTAGGACTTGGCGGAACCATATCATCTTCACCCACTATAACAACAACTAGTCCACAATCATCAAGTGCTCTAGGTATAACTGCAAACCCTGGAAATAACGGAGATGATTTTGTAGGAGGGACAAGTGGTTCAGGAAATATTGGTGGAACCTCCGGTTACGGAGGGGGGGCGGGTGGAGGTGGAAACGCTCAAGTTGGATATTCACCAAGTTCTTCAAACGGTGCAAACGGTGGAAATGGTAGTACAAACAGTATTACCGGGACCGAAGTATATTTTGGCGGCGGTGGCGGCGGCGGAACTACTGCGCAAAATAATTGGACACCAGGCCTTGGCGGTTTAGGAGGAGGAGGTACCGGAGCAAAAATTCTTGATGACATCAAATATAATGGCACAAACGGTACACCTGGTAGTGGCGGAGGCGGAGGCGGAGGTACGACCCGGAGACTAGGTATGGACCCCAGCACTCTACCTGGTTCGGGTGGATCCGGAGTCGTACTAATACGATACATAATTTAGATATATCCGGTGCGAAAGACTCCACGACCGGTGTAGGTAATTAAAAATCTATAAAACTATATAGATGAGTTCTACACTCACAGTGCCGCCCAATTCACTTCTGAGTTTCTTGGGATTTACGAACGGTCAGTCGGGCTCTACGATCACCGCCACGAGTCCATACACATTCCCATTCGACAAGTATCTTGCAATTTGGATCGAAAATTTCGGGATCTCATCACAGGATATCAAGCAATGCACCTATAAAATTCCCATCGAGTCTAATGTTATTTTCTGGACGACCAACAATTACAATAAGCAAATAGTCGTGAATCAAAATAGGCACTTTCCACTCGACAAGCTGAACATTTCAGTCCTTGATCAGTACGGTAATCAGCTCGACAACAATGGTATAGACTGGTCCATGAGCCTCGAAATTAATAGCGCGTCCTAAATAAATGACAATTAAGCAACTCATACGGACTCAAAAGAGCCTGCTCGCCGAGTTCAATCGGGCGGTCGTGCGCCGCCGGGCCAACCTGAAAAAGGTCGCGGCGAACCAGCTCGCCATGCGACGGGCTGCGGCCAACCCCAACAATTCCACCACGCCACAGGCTGTACGCGCCAAGAAGAAGCTGTACGACACCATCTACCGTTCAGTGATGAACAAGGTCTCGGACCCTAGATGCAAACGCTGGACCCGCCAGCGCGGAAATTGGGGCTGTGCAGGCTGCGAGGCTTCCAAAAAAATGAAGCGGATTTGCAGGCCGTGAATAAAATATCCAGTCAATGTAAATGACTCACACCCAGGCTGTTGGATCGCGCGCCCAGGTTTTCAACGGTACGGCCCACCACACTTCGGGAGGGCTCGTGAAGAAGGACCTCAAGAAGAACCCCAAGTCTGGTGAGATTGTGTCCAAGGACAAGGCCAAGGGTGAGAAGAAGAACCCATGGATCAAGGCGGTCGCCAAGGCCAAGAAGGAGATGGGCATCAAGGGCTTTGCGCTCGTCCAGGGTCCTCTGCTCGACCGTGCCCGTGAGATCCACGGAAAATAGATGCTATAAATAAAGAATGGCCAGATCACCCGCGCACGGGATGAAATTTGCCACGCGTCTTGAAATACTCAACATGATCCTCAGGCGTCGGACTCCGGCAAGAAGGCGCACGCCCCCTTCACCAAGACGGGCGTCGGCTCGGCGGACCCACACCCGGACGCCGCGGTCTCCCCGTAGTACCGGACTTGGTAGAGTCTCACGGTGAGTCCCCAATTTCCATTGAAAAAATAGGTCGAATCAATATCGATCAGACAGGACAACTCCTGGCCCCGAAACAGCCCCTCCCGAATCTCCGGGACGACCTGTTTCGAATTTTCATCGAAAATATAAGTCGCGTCATCAATCTTGAGGCGGATAGCCGTACCTTTGAGATTGGAATTGAATGGTTCCTGTGGGCACAAGGCCGCCTCGAGAGACCGCCACCACTGGAAAAACTCAGGATTCGAAAGGTCGATCTGTAGACTCTTATAGGCGGACACACCCCAGGTGCACAGACCGCGTGGAATCTGGAAACGCAGGGGTCCCTTGGCGTACCCAAACTTCGTACGGTCTTTATTAGTCGGGGTGAATTCAATAAGGCTCGTGTCTATATCGGACCAGAGGACCATTCATAATAAAATGTTGTGTTTTTTTAAGTAATGACTCCTAGACCATCCACGAGCCGTGCACGCTCCGCGAAGGTCCGTCGTGCGCGCTCGGCCAGCGTCCCCCGTCGCACGCGTTCTGCGAGCCTTGGGCGGCCGCGCTCGGCACCGGCCGCTCTCGGCCACGGCCCCAGCAACGCCCAGTTGATCGCGCTCGCCCGGGGCCTGAACCAAGCCTTTAATAGTTTCGACGAAAAGCACAAGGCTCAGATGGCGCGCCTGTACGCCAATGCAGTGAAGATGGGAGCCCTTCACAATACGAATTACAGAGAAGCTCGGGAGGCGGCCCTGGCTATCCATAAACGGCACATGCGGAGTCTGCACCGCAAGAGAAACCAGCTGGTTTCCGAGCTGCTCCGCAATTCTCGCAGCACGGCCGGCCGACGCAATCTCTACGCCGAGGGTATGCGGCGTGGAAATGGTGGTACTTCCCAGAACAATTGGCAGAACTGGACGAACAAATTATGGTACACTAAAAAGTAGCCCCGGTAAAATTAAGCACCCTGGCTAGCCCGGAGCCTCTCAGGAGCACCCGAAGCTCTGTGAACCATGGCAATTTGCTAGGAGCCATGATAAAGCCACCAGAGGCCGTAACAATTTCCATTGTGTGTTCGGTATGGTTAACATTAAAGCACCACATGCCATCATCGACCCAATCCAGTTTGATAGGTCTACGGACTGAATAAGCTCCGGGGATCCTAAGTATATGGAGCGATTCCGTTTCTAAATTGTAAACTATCCCGTCGTGTGACTTGAGGAGGTACCAAAGTCTCCAGGCCTTGGCTTCGTCAATTTTCTTGGGTGGAATTTTGAAATATAATTGAACATCGATCGACGGACTTGATTCCAAAATTATTCTTCGGATCAATTCGGTCGGTAAATTCTTCCATATAGCCTGATCCATACCTTATGTGATTGTCCACCTTTTAACCTGAGCACATGGCACAGGATTCAGGGTTCTCACGGGAGCACGCAAGTATCTGCTCCTCCGTGGGCTTGGCGACCGGTACGGTGACCTGTTGGGCCTTCGCCTTGGCTCGGGTCCGCAGATAGTACATACCAGTCTTGAGGCCCTTCTTCCAGCCGTACATGTGCATGCTCGAAAGCTTGGCCAGTGTCGGATTCTCCATGAAAATGTTCAGTGACTGAGACTGGTCGATGTAGACGCCTCGATCGGCCGCCATGTCGATGATGCTCTTCTGCGGGATCTCCCATACTGTCCGGTACACGACCTTCAGCTCTTCCGGGATGTCCAGTTGCTGGACGGACCCTCCGGCCCGTACAATTTCATTCTTGATTTGAGGGTTCCACATATTGAGCTTCTGAAGATCCTTGACCAGGTGCTTGTTGATCATGACGAACTCGCCGGCCAGGGTACGACGCAGGTAGATGTTGGTCGTGTACGGCTCGAAAGCCTCGTTGTTGCCCATGATCTGGGCGGTCGAGGCCGTCGGCATCGGTGCCACCAGGAGGGAGTTCCGGAGGCCATGTTTAGCAATGCGTTCTTTGTGAGTATCAAATGCGTGATCCTCCTTGCCCCAGAGGTCAAACTGAAGCAAGCCCTGAGACGCTGGTGAACCCTGAAAAGTCTCGTACGGCCCCTCTTCGGATGCGAGTGTGAACGACTCCCACACTGCCTGCATGTAGATGCACCTGAAGATGCTCGCGTTGAGTTCTCGGGCCTTGGGCCCGTCGAACGACATACCCAACATCATGAAAACATCAGCCAGACCCTGAACGCCTATGGCGATCGGTCGATGACGCAAATTGCTCCGCCGGGCAGCCTCCGTAGGGTAAAAGTTCCGGTCTATGACGCGGTTCAGGTTGCGCGTCACGATCCGAGCCACCTTGCCCAACATTCCCATGTCGAACTCACCGTCCTTCACAAATGTCGGGAGGCAGATGCTCGCCAGGTTGCACACGGCCGTCTCATCCGGGCCGGACACCTCGATGATTTCCGTGCACAAATTTGACGACTTGATCGTCCCGATGTTCTTCTGGTTCGACTTGGCATTGCACGCGTCCTTGTAGCACATATAGGGAGTGCCGGTCTCGACCTGGCTTTTCAGGACGGCGTCCCATACCTCGCGCGCACGGACCTTGCGCTTGAAGCGTCCCTGGGCCACATAGGTCCGGTACAGTTCATTGAAGGCCTCGCCGTACACATCGGGCAGGCCCGGGCACTCGTGAGGGCACATCAGGTGCCAATCCTCGTCGCGCTCGACCTTCTCCATGAACAGGTCCGGAATCCACAGGGCCGTGAAGAGGTCGCGGCAACGCGCCTCCTCGTCGCCCTGGTTGAGCCGCAGCTCCAGGAACTCCATGACATCGGCGTGCCACGGCTCCAGATAGATGGCGAACGAGCCCTTGCGCTTACCGCCCCCCTGGTTCACATACCGGGCCGTGTTGTTGAAGACGCGCAGCATCGGTACGATACCATCCGCGACGCCGTTCGTGCCCTTGATACGGGTGCCGCTCGCTCGAATGTTCGAGCAGTGGATGCCGATACCCCCGGACCACTTTGAGATGTGTGCGCACTCCTTGAGCGTCTCGTAGATGCCGTCGATCGAGTCGTCCTTCATGGCAACTAGGAAACAGCTCGACATCTGTGGGTTGTTCGTTCCGGCATTGAAAAGGGTCGGGGTCGCGTGCGTGAAGAACTTCTTGGACATGAGATCGTAGGTCTCGCGGACACGGGGATAATCATCGCCGTGAATACCGACAGCCACTCGCATGAAGAGATACTGGGGCGTCTCGCCCTCGTTCAGGTAGCCCCTCTGCAGAGTCTTGACCCCGAAGTATCCAAAGAGATAGTCGCGTCCGTGATCAATCCAGGAGTCCATCTCGAGTGCGACGCATTTCATGAAGTGATCACTCACGATCCCCTTGGCGTGCAGACCGAGCATGGCGTCCGAGAAGGTCTTGGGGCAGGTCTTCTGGAGGTTACTGACGGTCACGCGCATGGCCAAAGTCTCGTAGTCGGGATTCTCTGTGATCATGCCGATGGCGACCTCGGCCGTCAAGTTGTCAATCTCGGCCGTCGACACTCCATCGTACATGCTCGTGAAGACCTTCTGGGCGACCTTGTCCGGCTGGACGCTCAGAGGCTCGAACTCCGGAGACTGATTTAGTTTGCTAATTCGGGAAGTGACCTTGTCGAACAGCATCTCGACTGCATCTCCCGAACGCTTGATGACCTTCATTTGTTAATACAAGCCCGGTGTTTTTAACCGTGTTTTTTTCCTCGTCCTATTTCAATGGCGACCAGACTTCTTCCGGCCCCCTTGTCTGACGCCTTCTTCTCCGAGTTCAACCGTGAAACTCTGCACCGGTCCATAATTGATGCATTCAAGACCAAGACGGGGCACACCATCGAGCGCCAGAACGACTCTGATCTCCAGGCCCTGATGCGCCGCGTATATGCCGATATAGCCCGTGACCCGTACAATCGCGTTCGTGAGCAGGTCGACGCCATGAACGCTCGGGTCATCAAGGAGGCCTCCGCGACCATCTCGACCGGAGTTCTCCAGCAGCTCGTGTACATGCGCGACATCACATCGAACCCCGTGCCCCTCCCCAGCCCGATCAGCACTTCGACTTACGGGAATAAATTGCCGTATAATACAAAGGTGACGCTATGAGGGCGCTCGACGATATCCTATTCGGTTTCTTCATATTTTTCGCTATAGATCGCGCGATCCGTCTTTTCAGTGGGGCCGTCGTCGAGCCATGGGCCGAGTCGACCGCCAAGAACCAGCGGGCCGTCGATAATATTAAACTAGGCACCGAGCTGGTCCTGCTCGTCGCGGCCGGTGTCGCGGTTTACTATTCGCGGGGTATCCTGCGATTACTCAACAAGACTTAGAGAACAGCCGAGTATATTAATCAATGAATAAGTTTCGTGACGAGACTGCGACCATGTGTCGCGCCAAAGGTTGGGACAAGGCTCCGGTGAGCATTGTCTGGATGCTCCTCAACGAGGAGATGGGTGAACTGGCATCTTCAATTCGTCAGAATCAGAGAATTTATCGCAAGACCGGGCTCAAGAAGGACCGGGGGACGGACATCGCCATGGAGATGGGCGATGTATTTAGTTATCTATTCCAGTTGGCTCATATGCTCAATGTGGATCTTGACACGATGTGGGAGCTCCATCAGGAAAAAGTAAAGCACAAGACATATCCACGGAGTCAGGAGGAAAATAATGTAGGCGTTTATTAATTAGGATGGCCCACGCAGCCCTGATAAATGACGACCTCCAGATTGATGGGTTCGATGCGTACACCTGGTCAGGAACCTATGGACTCCCGACCGATGGGTTCGCCAAGGACATGTACATTGATGGCTCTTACACGACGCAAATTAGCGAGACACCAACAGTCTACACGGACTCGCTCTCGTCCAGATCGGACCAGAATCTGGACCTCGCTGGAAACATGTACTTAAAGACGGCCGGTACCAAACCCGCACCTTTCATGGGCTTTCCGGCCCGGAAGTTCGAGTATGATGACGGAACGGTGACTTGGTGGCGGCCAGGGACGCCATGGTCGTGGCAGATGGACGCATCCAATTCATTCTACAAATTAGTCAAAAATAATTGGCTCCTTTTGATTCTTATAATCGCCGTACTAGTATTTTTCATCACTTCTAAATCGAAGTTATTTTAGGCGCGCGGACCAGGACCAATTTCTTGGCCAAATTTTCTTTTTCAGTTTTCATCCGTGAATCCAATTTGGGGCAGTAATGCACCTCAAGTTGAATACACCCTGTACAGAATTTACCCTGACACTCCTTGCATGTCAGCAGCTTGGGCTTGTGCGGGCACTTCCAGCCGAGGCTCGGGGCGGTCTTCATCTATTAGTTCACACTCGACTATAATCTTAAAGTTGGGGTCGAATGGCACCGGGTCGCTCTGGAGCTCACACAACCCCTTTTCTCTCCCGGCCACTATGCGTTCCCAAGCGGCCTGCATTGCCGGTAAATTTTTCGAGAACCATTCCCGATCACGGGTCACGCGTACGACCACGAACTCCTCAGGGCGCCCCTCGCTTCCTGGGCGATACTGAATAAAGTCGCACTCTTCCAGGTCGGTGATTTCCAGTTGGAGCTGGACTTGCGGGAGATAATGCTTGGGAATTTTGGGTTCAATTTTGCGTGTCAAAGGGCACTTGATCTCGATCAGCAATCCATCCTCGGTGACTCCATCCGGGGATGCGCCGAGCCAGTGATACTTGGGGTGCCGTACGAGACCGATCTCATGGGACTTCTTGCCGTACTTGGCGTCGTACAAGTCCCGGACCAGCGGTTCGAGAAGGGTCCCATGGGCCGTCGCGGCGTTGCCGGCCCACTGGGTCCGTAGGACCTTCTTCTTTATGAAAGCGTCCGGACTTTCATATCTGTTCTCTCCGATCGCGCTCGCTATGTCACTGGCCGTGATCATATTCTCACGGAGATCTAACCATTCCTGAGACCTTTGTTCGGCGTATTCAGCCGCAAGGAGCTCCTGAACTCGGTCTATTAGCCGTTGGGACATTCTTATTCTTGAAACGAGGATCAGTCTTAAGTACAATTTCGGCCGCATTTTGCTCGGCCTGCTTCTTGGTCGATGCACACCCGAAGCCGCAGTCCATGCCATCGACCACGACGGTAATGCAGAAATTGCCCCCGGCCGTTCCAGTGACGCGGTATTCTGGCAGCGGGTATTTGAGAGCCTGGCACCACCGCATCAGCTGATCTTTGTAGTTGTCATCTATGAGCGAGGTTTTTACTTTAGTAAAACTATCGAGCACGAACTTCTTGGCGTGGACCATACCAAGATCTAGGTATATAGCACCCACGAGCGCCTCAAAGGCGTCCTCCATGATGTGCTCATTCGTGTTCCAGCCATTGCGCTCACCCTTTTCATCCATGAGAATCAACTTGTCCAGACCCAGTACTTTGGAGATTTCGCAAAGGGTCTTTCCACGGACCATCTTCGTCCGGGCCTTTGTCAGGAACCCTTCCTGTTCCTTCTCGTGCAGATCGAATAAATGTTTTGTTATAATAAACCCAAGCACGGAGTCCCCCATGAACTCGAGCGTCTCGTACGAACCAGTCAAGCCTGAATATCGCTTCAGGGCTGACTTGTGCGTGAAGGCTCGTTGATACAATGCCAAATTTTTAACTTTAGTGCCGACCAAAGTATCCATGTGTTGACGGGTCAACTCGGGCGCCGCCTCCATTGATGTACTATGGACCGAGATTTTTAAGCTACTTGCGCTTCTTGATGAGACCCAGCGCGAACCAAATGAGAAATCCCAGAATAAATATACCGAGCGCGAAATTTACGATTTTCATCATAGTGCAGAACAGGCCCGTGTCCTCGGCCTTGCAGTTCACGGTCGAGCCGACCAGGCCGAAGATGCCCGAACCGGCGATCCCACCATTATCAGATTTGCTACGGGGCATTTAATATATGAAAATATTTTAAGCCTTGGCGACCTTGGGGCGGGCCTTCTTCTCCTTGGGGGCCTCGGTCGCGGCGGCACCCTCCGGAGCCGGCGCGGCGGCCTTCTTGGCGCGCGGCTTCTTCTCGGGTGCGTCAGGGTCCTTGATGTAGTGAGGGTTGATGTACTTCTGGATGTTCAGGAAGGTGACCTGAGTGCCCTCTGGCACCTGCAGGATGTCCTTCAGGGCCGCGTCCAGGGTGATATTCTGACCGGCCTTCAGACCCTTGGTCTCGACATACTCGTTCATCTTACGGGTCACCTGGGAGCGCGAGATCTTCTCGTCCGCGGCCAGATTCAGGAAGGCCCGCAGCTTGTCCGACACACCCAGGGGCTTGTTGAAACCGTTGTTCTGGGCGCGCGCCTTGGACTTCTCACCGTCAGGGTCCTCAAAATGCTGACGGATCTTGCGAACATCCTTGCGCAGCGCCTTCAGCTCCTTAGCGAGGGTCTCCAGAGTGATGGCCATTTCTACTCTAGTCTAGACTGGCCTCTTTAAGTCTTGTCATCGAGCACGAAGAACATGAACAAAATGAAAGCCAAGATGGACAACACGATCGCGACGATCTCCCATATCCGCCGATTCGATGTCCCTGGTGTGACCTCCACGAATGGACTCGCACCTGGTATTTCAGTTCCTAAATTACTCTGCAGAAGGTTGTTACCGAATCCAGATGGGAGAGTGGAGCCGTTCGCCTGGCGCACTTCGACATTCGCCAGGGCCCGGCTAAAAGTCCCCCTGCAGGCCGGATTGCAGCATCCAGGATCGCATGGATAAATGATGCCATTTTGACGATTTATGTATCCGCACACGGTCGACCTATCATTCATGGGATCCGTCAGACACATGCAATCTTTGGTGATGAACTCGGCACTGCAGGTCGTCATCTAGTATTAAAGGATATAATTTTATCCAATATATAATGGAGTACGCCAAGCCCCAGAAGCTACCAGACGGGCGTTATTTTCTGAAGATCAGCGGTGCTCGTCACCAGGTGAACGGTCTCGAGCTTCAGGACCCTCTGACGGCCAAGTCTGTAAATTTCAAGGTTCCTAGTCCCGAGTTTTTCTCAGGAATCGACGCCGAGCTGCTTACCCAGGCCAAGGCTTCCAAGCAGGAGTGGTTCGGTAAGGAGCTGAGCGATGAGACGATCCAGAACGCCTTCCAGGAGAGCGTGACCGATGGTCTCCTAGGTGCATCGCTCGCCACGATCAAGGGTCAGGTGGCTACGGTCGCATTCGATACACGCAAGAATTCGGTCGAGCTTCAGGACATCAAGGAGGGGTCCAAGATTGACGCGCTACTCGAGCTGTCCGGCCTTTGGTTCCTCAAGAAGTCCTTCGGTCCCATCTGGCGTGTGCTCCAGGTGCGCGTCCGGGCCTCCCCCAAGGCGCCCGAGCTTCCCAAGGAGTACCTTTTCTCCGACGAGGTCGAGGAGGTCGAGGCCGACGACCCGGCCGACTACCTGGACTGAACTTGACACCCAGCCCAAAAAAAATCGGCGACTACTAATAATATGGATCGCAAGGGACTGGCAATTCTGGTTCTGGCGGCCGTGATTCTCATGCTTCTTTTCAGCCCGGCCAAGAGCAAGTACGCTGCTCAGTCCATCGAGGGTGCCAATCTCGGAAACTATGCGACCGGCTCCCGTGGCGGCGGCTTCGGCCACGCAGGCTCGGCCCAGAACAAGGTCGACGGCCACCCGTACCCGTACGGTGGCCCGTCCGGTGACGCCGTGTCGTCCGCCAGCCTGATTCCTCGTGAGGTCGTCCAGACCGAGGACTTTGGCCAGTTCAGCCCTGACAAGATTCTGTCCGGTCAGAACTATCTGGATCCCCGTACCCAGATCGGCTACCCAGAGACCCTGGGCGGCGTGCTGCGCAACTCCAACCAGCAGTTCCGCTCGGAGCCGATTAACCCCCGCGACCCAGTGTCCATCTTCAACCTCAGCACGATCCCCCCAGACACCATGCGCCCCAAGTTTGAGATTAGCCCGGAGTATCAGTAGATAAAAAGTAAATACTTTGAAGTTCTATAATGGACTTCAAGGCGGCAATGACGGAATGGGTCTCCTTAAAGACCCAACTCGCCGCGGCTCGCAAAGATCTTACAGTGCTTAACCAGCGCGAGAAGGATCTTCGCAAGTTTGTGACTCAGCACATGAAGGTCAACGAGATCGACACTGTAAAGGTCCAGGACAAAGTCCGGGTCAATTTTAAGACAAAAAAGACGAAGGGATCTCTGACCAAGGAGGTGATCAAGAAGGGACTAGGTGCTTTTTTTGGAGGAAATGATGCTCAGGTCGAGGGTGCGTTCCAGGCCATCATGGACGCTGCACCGCTTAAGGATACGGATGGTGTTACTGTCACAGGCATCAAAAGCCTCCTCGAGGGCTAAATATGGGTCTCGGAGATGAATATTCGCGCGATGCTTTCACTTATGATGCGGCGTGGGACTCGGATGAGTCGGACGAGTTCGACAACGAGTTGGATCCGGAAGATTGGCAGGCCATGTATTCTGACGAGATTCTGGACGGTTGGATGTTCATCCGTGAGTTCACCGAAGAGCGTTACATGAAGCTCAGGGCGAACTACCCAAAGTTTGTCGAGCTCGTGATGGATCCCCACAAGTGGTTCACCCAGCGCCCACCGACCCTCGATCAGGAGATGATGTGGTCCAGGATCGGCCGCCTCCCGATTATTTCAGAGCGTGTGAACCCAGAAAACTTCTATTCGTGGGCTGAAAATTTTGTGGGCTACTTATAAATGATTGACATTACCGGCCCCAAGGTTCTCGTGCCGACGCTGCTGTTCGCGGCCCTCAGCCCGGGCCTGCTGCTGGCCATCCCGAACGGTGCGGGCCTCCTGGTCCAGGCGCTGGTGCACGCGCTGGTCCTGACCGTCGTGTACTGGGCTATCGCCAAGTTCGTCCTCAAGGTGACGCTGACCCAGGCCGACCTGGTGATGCCGGCTCTGCTGTTCGTGCTGCTGACGCCAGGCCTGGTGCTGACGATCCCGCCCAAGGGCGCCCTGTTCTTCTCGGGCAAGTCCAGCCCGGCCGCCGTGGGCGTGCACACCCTGGTGTTCGCCCTGGTGTTCGCGTTCATGCGTAAGCGGTTTTCCGCGTATTACTAAACCTGTGGTTTAGTTAAATATGGTCCGGCACCTGGCCATAGGTCCAGGGGCCATGGGCTTCTTTTTATATACAGGCGTTCTCTCTAAATTAAAGCAAAAAGGTTGCCTCGATGCTCTTGAACAAATTTCAGGAGCGTCGGCCGGTGGCATTCTTGCCTTCCTGTTTCTCGCGACGAAAGGGGATATCCCTCGGATCCTCGAGTTTGCCATTGGCGTTCCCGTGAAACAGATTATGAAACCGAATATAAAGAATTTGTTGAAAAACTATGGCCTAGTGCCTCACGACAAGGTCCGTAGAGTCATCTCGGACGCGTGCCTCAAATTCCTGGGCCAACCCGACATTACATTCGAGGAATTGCATCGTTTCAACCCCATAAAGCTTCATATAGCGGCTTATTGTGTGGATTTTATGAAAACGGTGTATTTTTCGGTCGACGCGACCCCCACTACGAGCGTGGTGGATGCCGTCTGTGCTACATTCGCAATTCCGTTTCTTTTTTCGGCCGTCAAAATGAAAGACGGGTGGTCATATATAGACGGCGGCGCGGCCGAGACGACACCGGCCGGGCCGTTCCTGGGCATGGCGGATACTCTCGCCCTCCGTATAGGTTGGAACAGACTAACGGAGATAAAGGACATCAAAACTTATTCTCTGAATATCCTTTATTCTACTCTACATATGCGTCATATATACGACTGTCCAACTGTAGATATAGAGTCCAAGGATGATGAAATCTGGGACTTTGGTGCGGAAAACGAAGGAAAGTTTAGGATGTTCATGTCCGGGTATTCACAAAATATTTTATAACTTATTACTATATGGTTTCTGCTCCAGCAGCAATGGGTTCTTCACCGAGGCGCCGCCGGGCCGGTTCGGCCCCGGCGAATCCTAGATCGAACTCGGCCTCGCCCAGACGGGCCGGCTCGGCGCCGGCGCGCATGTCGGCCTCGCCAAATCCGCGAGTGCGTCGCGCATTTTCGGCGTCTCCTGGGGTGCGTAGATGGAACGGGCCACGCTCTGCTCCCCGGCCTGCCCGGCCTGCCCGGCCTGCCCGGCCTGCCCGGCGTGGACGCAGTGGCGGCGTCGGCCGCCTAGCCAAGATAGGCACTTCTCTGCTCGCTCTCCAAGGGGCGTTAATGGGCCGCCGGGTCAATACCCCCTATGTCGGAACCGCGGGCAAGGCCCTGGCCGTCTGGCCGCTCGGCAGCACCGCTGCCCCCGAGAACCTGGGCTTTACACGGACGATGCGGATGAAATACCCTTACGCGCTATCCAAATTCCCGGCCGTAGAGCGCGCGAAGCACCGCCGCCCCCAGACTTGTGGGCGCAAGGCATGCCTGGGTGGCCAGCCCAACAGTTCACTGTACGAGCCCAAGATGAAGTGGATAGGGCTTAATAGTGGAGGAATGGCGCGCAAACTTGGCGCCGGGGCGTACGCCAACTGGCCGGTGCCGGTCATCTCCGCGGCCGATGTACTTCGATTCGAGGCTCAGGGGTACCAGCTACCCAAGTCGGTTCTCCGCCAAGCCCACGCTGGCCTTCCTATTACAGCAAACTACAAACCTTCGAACAAGACCCTTGCGGCTCTGGCCGCCAAGGATCCGCGCATGCTCCCGGCGATTCTGGAGGCGGGCATTCCCCCGCGGAGCCGTTTCAATAAGGAGCTCCCAGTGGCGGTGCAGAGAAAACTCCTAGCACTCGAGGGGCGGGCGCGCTCGGCGATGGGGAACGCGGCACTCAAGGCGACCGTCAAGGCTGCGGTAGCCCCGTGGGTGATGGCGGCCAAGGCGCGGAATGTAACAGGCAAGGTGGCGACCAAGGTTGGCCAGATCTTAACGGCACCGGTCCGTATGAGTCGCTCGGTCGCAGCGCGCTTCCACAAAGCCCGCCGCTCGGTTCACCGGCTCCCCAATTAAATTCTATGTAATTTTCAAATGAAACACATTATCCGGTCAGGATACATCGCCCGCAGATCTCGCAAGGTGATCACGGTCCACCGTGGTTCCAAAACCTTCAAGTATGTTCGGCCGGCCGGCGTCAGCCGCGTCAAGCCGACCCCCATTCCGGATGTTGGCGCGGCCGGCAAGGGTACGAAGCTGATCGGCTCGCTCAAAAAGGGTATGCTCACCCAGTACGGCTACCACCCAGTCGAGGCCGTGACGAACCGCCGCAAGGCCCTGACGAAGGCGGTCGTGTCCGGTCGCGAGAAGCCCCTGGCCGTTTTCCGCCGTCTGTTCGCTATCAGCACCCTGACCAAGCGGACTCTGCCCCGGGCATCTCGTATATACAAACAGGATGCCAAGTGGATTCGTTCAAAATATGCGAGCTCTTTCAAGACGGCCTCAAAAAAGATGTGAGCCTGTATTAACAAATGCCTACTCTCGCCGAGATTAAAGCCGCACGGGTCGCTCGGGCCCGTGCCCAATGGAACCGGCGCGCAGAGTCGGCCGGACTGCCGCCTTCCCGGCGCCCGAACGCAGGTAACGCATTTATTCGCGAAACTCAGATGGCCCTCGCGGCGCCCGCCCCCCAGCGGCGCGCAGCCGTGAGCACCGTCCTGCGCCGTCACCCGGGTGTGGCTCTGTCTCTTTTCAGCCGGCCGATGCTCAAGAGAATCCTTATAGCCCTTGGATTCAGTGTGGCGGCCGCGGCCATCGCTACCCAATTCCCGTCCCTTCCTCGGGGCGGCGTCCAGGCGTTGGCTCCGATCGCGGCCACGGGGGCGCCGCCGCCCGCTGCCATTTCATGGACGAATAGAGCTTATTCGGCCCTGCCGACTCGTACGCAGGCTACGAACCTCATTGGTCTTGCCGCTACCGCAATGAATCCGGCGTATATTTTCGCGGCCATGGCCGGCTCCGCCGCCGCGCGGACCCAAGATGCGATGCAGCACACCCTAGAGACTTACGAGTCGAGTGTAAATCAGGCGGCCGCCCGGCTCAATATGTATCTGTCGTGGACCATGTTCATAGCTTTCATCGCAGTGATTTCACATTTTATTCCGAGAACTGTCCGGAATATCCGGGCGACCATCCATGAGCTCACGACCGGCAACGCCTATCAGGTGTCAATGCTCGCCGGAAATGTGGCGGCGCGCTCCATTCAGGGACCTTCGCGCTCTAGATCTCGCTCGCGCTCTAGATCTCGCCGCGCGCGGACCCTGCGACTGGGAGCTGGCCGGGCCGTGCCGTCCCTCCCGGCCCCCCGTGGGCGAGCGGCCACGGACGACGAGCTTCTGGCGCGTCTGGGCTAGACCCATTCGATCGGGTCCCATATGCCATGAATTTTCAATTCTATAGGAAAGAATGGTTCTATCGACCATTGTCCTGTGTGACTCAGAATGTCCATGAGGATATGGAAGGCCCATATTTTCCGACTCCTTGAATTTTTAATTAAAATTAACAACCAAAGGGAATGTGGTATTTTATAGAACCACAAATATGCTCGCCAGTTTTTTATCACCGACCAGGACTCCATCCTCGGTGATAAAAAAAGTGCCATGGGCAGGTCAGGGGCACAGGCCCATATCATATCTTCCATACTCAGAGATCCGAAGTACAAGCGCGTGGTTATCAAGTGGCCTAGCCACAGCATCCCTTAAAACCAATTGTGTTTTAAATTTGAGATGGAGTCGATCCTGAACGCCGCAGCTCTCGACATCTGGCGCAACCTGGGCCCGGGCTATTCCGAGTCGGTCTATCATTGCGCGTTCGAGGTGGCGTTGCGAAACCAAACCATCTATTATGAGACCGAGCGGATAGTGCCGGTCTATTACATGGGTCAGAATGTGGGCCATGTCCGGGCGGACCTCATAGTGGACCGCAAGATCGTGCTCGAGCTCAAGTCTGTCGGCAAGCTGAATGAGCAATATCGAATTCAGACCCGAAATTACCTCAAGCTTCTGGACCTCGAGGTGGGCTACCTGATCAACTTCCCGGACAAGAACGGCCCCATGGAGTTCGAACGCATCGAGCGCGAGCGGCCTGCAGCCCCGGCCCTGGACCCTATTGACTGCTAACTATTGCGTCTTAATGAATTCCCATTGTAATTCACGACAAATTCTTTCCCAAATCTGGTCTTGAATGTAGAGCTTCTCCCGACTCTTGAGTAGGGGGAAGCACGGCAGGTACTCGTCGAACCCCAGTAGCTCCACCATCTTATAAAGTGTATAGCTGTAACTTAAAAAGTTTTTGCGATTTGCTGGTTTGTGCTTCTCGAACGGTGCCTGAATCTTATGGAACATAAGACGCAGCTTGTCCTCTAGTTCTTGTGGCATCGTTGGAGGAGTGATACCGTTTAATATGGATGTTATGTATGGTACATGCTCGTAGTACTTGGCGTAATTGAGCTTCTTGAGTAGGGCCTTGACCTTCTCATGAGTAATCTCGGATAGATCCTTGATTTTACACTTTTTGAATTCTGAACGCAATTTCTCATAAACCTCTTCGGGGACGCTCGTCGACTCCTTGGCTTGGAATTGACTGATCCATTCGTTAAAGTGATTCTCGCGTTTGTACGAGTACGCGACGTGCTTCTCCATCTCCTGCTCCTCCTTGAAACCGACTTCTTCACTGAGGACATACTCGGTCGCTCCACATTCCAGGCAAATCTCTTCGCTCGCCACCTCGTCCAACTGCCGAGAGTACATCACCCCGCAGTTGGGGCATGGCCGGTCATGGACCCCGCCCGGCCGGGCTATTTCGTTATGTTCATTTTCAACCTCGGCTAGGTACTTTTTATATATGTCCTTGCGCTGCACACCTCGACGCCCGGTCACCTTGAGGTTCGCCACCTGTACAGTAGATTCCGCACTCTCACCGACCCCGGTATATTCTCGAATAATAGGAATGCAGGACAGGATGTAATCGACCATTTCATCTTGACTGTTGCAGCTGTTTATTCGAGAATGGTACTTGGCCTCCATTCCTTAAATACCAGACTTTTTTTTAAACTACTCCATTTGTGGAACTAAATAGAACTTTAAATCTCCCAAATTTGCAATTGTATATCGGAAGATAATTGGCATGTTCTCATTTTCAGAGTCCTGCATAAGCTGAACGCTCGAGCACATATTCGTAGCCTTTGTGAATAAGTTGATATACTTGAGACTAAATACATTACCGGTCCGTTTGACATCCTCGGGGAACTCGAGCAGGGTCGTCTGGTCCGCAAAGTCTCCTAGACAGCTGAGCTCTAGGGTCGTTCCATATCGGATAATATTCATATTAACCGCCAGGTTGCTCATGTCCCGGGTCACCTTCTGGAAGTCGACCGAGGGCATGGTCGTGACGACATTCATATTGATCGTAGGGAGCTCGAGCATGTCCTCATTGATGTCCAGTAACTTCAGTTTGAATTTAGTGGATGATTTCTTATTCGAATTGCAAATTACTAGTTCCATGTAATCCCGACCCTCCACCTTCATCTCGAGCGTGTCCTGGTTCGTGACCGACTTGAGCAACTTGTATACATTGGCCATATTCAGACCGGCTATAACATCCGAAGGGCAGTCGTACTCCTCGAAGTTCTCGGCGGCCAGAGTCATGTGGACGAGCGTGACGCGGGCCGTGTCGAGCGTCAGGATATGAATGCCCTTTTCAGTAAAGTACACATTAACATCATTAATGATATCCTTTAGGACCTCAAATACGGACTTGAAGGCTGCGGCCTGTATAGTTTTCAGATGCATGCCTATTTTACGCGTTAATTCTCTAAGCCCGGGATTTTTGGAATGCGTCCGTCACGCTCATGCTAATTTTCTCCTCCAATTCCTTGGTTATTACCGGCTGAAGGGACTCCCCAAAAAGCTCCAGCTCGAACATATTCGAGTGTTGAGAACCGTCCAGGTTGGCGCAGGCCGCGCCAGAATCCCATGATTCGAATTCACATGGGATCATGGACACGAGCCACGCCTTCACTTCGGCTCCGACGCACATTTTTCCTTCGTTCGTAACGAGTGTGGGAACGCGCGTAATCTTCTTGGATGGGACGCCGGCCGTGTTCACATTGTGAAAACGGACAATCTCTATGAGAGCCGGCTGGGACCGAATGAACTCTATTATCTCGCCGGACCACTTGCATCTATCAGAGTAGACCAACAAGGCCATTTATTTAGGTCCATTTTTTTTCACTCAATCTTTTTCGCGGTCTAGAGTAATATGAAGGACGCTATAATCTTCACACTGGTCGTCGTGCTCCTGTTTCTTATTTTCAATGGTTCAAAATTAGATACCTATACTGATGATGCGGCGGTGTCCGGTGAAGCCGTACCTCCTGATGTGATACAGGCTATTATAGAAAAGGTCCAGGAGGCTGACCCGGATATCGTGCCGCTCGAGACTCTCTTCGTCAACTCCAGAGGAAATGGCGACTACACGGCGCGTTTAATGTTCTTCAATACCCGTAGCTTTACTGGACATCAATACGATGTGGAAGCTCAGGTCGGTCAGGACGGGACCGTGGGTATCCTGTCGACGACCGCGGCGGCACGCCCGATGGACCGCTCGTACGAGCCGGACAAGTACAAATCTTGGGAATCGGTCCAAGAGGGTCTGGATTCTCAGCTCAAATCCCTCCTGTCCAAGCAGACCAGCCAAGTGCCCAAGAACGGTCCGGCACCCTACGACGCGACAATGGCGGCCGAAAATTTGAAGACGCAGTAATAGGATGGCCACAACAGCCAAAGAAATGCTCGCAAAGGAAAAGGCCCGACAGGATGTGCGAAAACAAACTTACAAAGCCATGCTAGAACAATTTTGCCGTAAAATTCGTTCGGCCGTGGATCTTGGACAGCGAGATTGCGTGGTGACCGTACCCCCTTTCATAGTGGGGTTTCCTAAATACGACCTACCCAAGGCCGTCATTTATATGTGCCGTCAGCTCCAAAGACTAGGATACATAGTAAACTTGGTCGGTCCTTTGGATATCCAGGTCGAGTGGAGGCGCTCGACCATGACCGCGTATGAGCATGAAGAGGCCGATCCGATAGCCCACCTCCCCAGTCTAGCGAACCTACAGAAAACGGCCCAGAAGTTGCGTGTAGTCAAGAAGAAATAAGTTCTGCCTGAGTAATAGATATGGATCTGCTCAATGAGTCCGAGCGCCGTTTCACCAAGAAACTATGTGACGCCATGATTCCCGTGATGATCGAAGCATTCTGGGAAATATGGCTCGAGGCCCAGAAGGAGGCCAAGGGCAAGAACCTGACGAGGGTGTTCCAGGAGCTCCTGAGAGGCGTCAAGACCTGGAACTCTTCAATTTCACTCAAAAATACAGAATCGATCGTCAAGAATCAACCGTTGTTCCCGAACCTCCTCGCGGCCGTGTTCGTCATCCATGTCAAGATCCTGAGTGCGATCCGTACTGATAAAAAGTCCAAAAAGATATGCATCAAGCTTCCGGCCAATGATGTGTTCGTCCAGCGGTGCTATGAGCTGTGCGCCAAGGATCTCTACGAGAATCCCCTTATCATTACCGAGAACAATACCGAGGCGGTCCGGAACGAGGATATGAACCGGCGCTTCCAGAAGAACATCATGGTGGTCATCGAGGACCTCGTGCCTACGGCCGAGATTCTCAATACTTACCTGCCGTTACCAGCGGCCGGTGAGGATCTCAATATGGATCACGACGACGCCGACGAGGAGGATCCCATGAATGAGGACGAGGTCCCTGAAATCGATGACCCCGGGTCCATCGACGCCATCCCTACGAACATGGAATTCGGCAAGACTCCGGGCGGGGTCGATTCTACTGTGACCGTCAACAATTCATTGACGCCGCCGAATGTGCCGGCCGGTACCCCAGCCCCAGAGGCGACCAAACTCCCAGAGCAGACTCTATTCGATGATGCACCGGACGCGGGTCCGCGCCGTATCGAAAAACTTGGCTAATAACAATGGACCAGTACTTCCGAGAGCCGTTTAGTGCGGCCGTTATCGCGGCCGCGGCCGTGATGGCGTACATTTTCGCGACATCCAAAATGAACGGTAAGGAGAAGGTTAAAAATTCAGACTATATAAAACCGGCCTTTCTCGTAGGCCTGCTTGTCTATTTCATAGTGGGCCAGGCGAAGGGTTCACATGAAGCCCCACTTCGCGAGCCATTTTAAAGGCTTAAGGATTTCAAAATATAATTCAAGTATAATGACGACCGTCAGTGCATTCAATGAAATGATGGGTCAGTTCCTCGGGGAACTCGTGCAGACTTTTCCCGACGAACCAGCTCTTAAAGAGGCGCTGGACAAGCCGAGAGATCGATCGACTCTGGATAATTTCATGAAGGACATGACTCCGTGGGCGAATCAGATGATGGCCAAGAGCGACGAGTTCTTCACGGACCAGAACGAGTTCGCCAAGAAGCTCACGCTCGATTCAATTTGGAAGAAGGAGGAGTGTACAGAGAACACCAAGAACGCCATCTGGCAGTATCTACAGACCATGTATATGCTCGCCACGACCATCAACATGTTTCCGCCCGAGACCCTGACTATGATCGAGTCGGCCGCCGAGACTTGCGCCAAGAACATGCAGGCCGGCGGTGGCGCCCTCGACGAGCGCTCTCTCATGTCCGGCATGAACAACATGCTGGCTCAGATGATGGGTGGCGGCGCCAACCCTTTCGCGGCCATGATGGGTGGCGATGATGGCCAACAGGAGGCCCCTCGTCGGGACCCGCGGTCGGCCCCGCGGCCCAAGCTCAAGGGGAGACCAAAGAAGAAGTAAAAACATTTCTAGGTCAATAACAGAATGGACCCAGCAAGCCTCTTCAAAAGTGACGAGCTCCTCATGTTCTGGCCGACCGCTCGCCAGTCGGCCCGGGAGCGCGTGTCGTCGACCGCTCGGTTCGTGATCTACGCTACCCTGATAATTTATGTCATAAATAAAGATCCGCGCGTGTTCGCTCTCGGGGCGCTCGTTTTGGCAATTCTGTACTACCTCTGGACGACCAATATGATAAAGGACGGCAAGCTCCGCGCGACTTTCAGCGATGACCGCGCCTCGAATATGTTCCGTGATGAGGTTACAATGCCGACTCTGGACAACTCAATGGGTAATGTCCTATTGACGGATTACACTGACTACCCGGACCGGCCCGCGGCCGCTTGGTACCCCAGTATGCGTCAGAATGTCCAGGCGGCCTGGAGCCAGATCCACCCCTTCGAGCGTGTCCGCGATGCCGAGCGCAATTTCTACCCGACCGCATCGAGCACCATACCCAATGATCAGAATGCATTCGCGCAGGCCGCCTACGGGCGCAAGTTCGCCCCTATGTGCAAGGATCAGGGCGGGGCGGCGTGCGATATAGGAAACTCCCAGTTCCACTTCCCAGAGAGAGTGCAGATGCGCGGAGGAAACTGAAGCTGGAACTTTTTCGCGGCCTACATTAATAATGCCGACGCTGAATGCCGCTCCGGTGGTTCTTCAGCCCGAAGTGTGGATGGGACCGGCGACCGTTGTCCTCAAGGATCTGGCCGATGCGAGCTCGGCTCTGCGCGAGCGCACCACGACCGGGTGGACCAAGGGATGGACCGAGCAGTCGTACGATTTCCCGAACAATTATGTAGATCTCCCTCTGCGTGTGCAGTCGGTCGATCCCATGAGCACTTACGCCATGGACCAGAACGATCGCTTTACTCAGCGCTACCTGACTAAGAAGTAATTTTCTGAGTCAATACTAATATGGACCCTTTGGCCCTTGCAGCAGTTGTGGGTCTTGTGTTTGCCGGTAAGAAGTTTTCGGATGAGGGTGAGTCCACCCAAAAGCCGTCATGCAGATCACCGCCAACCACGAAACCGATTACCAGACGCCAGCTCGATCTCATGGCTCACCCAGCCGATCATGCGGCCGACTATTTTGACCTTAAAATTATGACCCCGGATCTTGGTCGCCGGATTGGCGATTTCCGCCTTACACCCAAGCAGGAAGTAGAGAACCTGGGCGACATCTCCAAGATGGCCAATCGCTATCCGCACGGTCAGCCCGTGTATGATCTTTCGACCCGTCAGTATGTCACGAATAAGATGAACAACCTTCCTCCGATCGAGCGCCAAAATGTCGGCCCTGGTTTGGGTGTCGGTTCGGATGTCGCGGCGACCGGTGGTTTCCATCAGTACTTCCGGGCTATGCCGACCAATGTCAACGAGGAGAAGCTCACGACGCTTCCCGGAGGCATGGGGCCATCCGACGCCGTCGTCAAGAATGGCGGGACCGTCATGGGTGATGTGACCCATCAGGCCAAGGACAGCAAGGCCTGGTATCGTCAACCCGCCGAGGGCCGGGCCGGTGGCCAAGGTGGCGCCGTTACAGGCGCCGAGGGCCGTCCGGACTTTCTCAGAACCCGCCGAACGACCATTCGACAGGAGACGGGGCCTAGAACCGATACCCAAGAATTCGGACCGGCCCAGTACAAGGTTTCTCAGCCATACGCGTCCGGTACCGCATGCTACACCGACAAGGCGCTTACCCGTATGAGCGGTAATCGCGAGGGTGAGAACCGAGCCGGAAACGCCCAGCGCATGAATGTCCGCAATGATCCAGTGAATCAGGTCGGTGCCATGACGGCCCTCCGGTCCGAGTCGGTGCCCATACCGGTCGGTCCTATGAATGGCGCTCGTTTCCAGAACTACCAAGCACCAGAATTCGACAAATTTTGTGAGAAGAAGGGTAATTATAATCCTCTGGCGAGCAACGCCAACCTGGATGTGGCCATCCTCCAACTCGAAAAGAATCCGGTGGCCCAACCCGCGCTTGCGGTCGTCTGAGAGTTCACTAAAAAAATATAGCCTAACTGTAAAATGAGCGGAGGTATCGTTCAACTTGTCGCGACTGGTGCTCAGGACGCTTGGCTGACCGGCAAGCCGGAGATTTCTTTCTTCCGTTCCAACTACAAGCGTTATACCCACTACGCTAGCTCGGTCGAGCGTCAGATTGTTCAGGGAACCCCCATCGCGGGCGGCATCTCCACGATCCGCTTCGAGAAGAAGGGCGACCTGCTGAGCTATGTCTATTTCTCGGCGCGCGACGGTGCCGGTTCCCTGTGCCCAGTCGTTGACTGGTCCAAGGTGATCGACAAGGTCGAGCTGCTGATCGGTGGCCAGGTGGTCGACACCCAGGACTTCACTTATTCGACCGCGATCGAGCCGGTAACTGGCGCCCAGACCCACAACCAGCGTCTGCTGATCGGTAACAGCGGGAACAATGTCAGCCCGTCCAACGGTACCAATGCCTTCTACCCTCTGAAGTTCTTCTTCTGCAAGGACTGGTCCGTGGCTCTGCCCCTGGTGGCACTTCAGTTCCACGATGTCGAGCTGCGCATCACCTGGTCGGGCAACCTGGCGACTGCCACGAGCTTCAACGCCGCGGCGGCCTCTACGAACTACAATAACATGGAGTACATCTGCTGGTCCAGCTTCGTGTACCTGGACCAGGCCGAGCGCGACTACTTCGCCAAGACGGCCCAGGACCTGCTGATCACCCAGGTCCAGCGCACACTGGTTCTCGGCTCCCAGACGACCCAGGAGCTGGCACTGGCCCAGCCCGTGAAGTTCATCGCCTTCCAGACGCCAAGCTACGGAACCGTGTACAACACGGGTGGCGGCGTGGGCCAGGGCTCGGCGACGACCAAGGACTACCAGATCAAGACCCAGGTGAACGGCGTGGATGTCGGTGAGTACCGCCACCTGCCCCACTGGGTCGATGTGGCCCAGTACTTCAACACCCCTTACGGTTACCTGCCGAACGGCGTCAACGCCGGCACGGCCCAGGTCGGCATCATCAGCTACTGCCTGGACACGGCCAAGCTGCAGCCGACAGGTACCCTCAACTTCTCCCGCCTGGACACCTACCGCATCCTGGTGCCACCGGCGACCACCATCGGCACGCTGCTCACCAGCACTTACCTGTACGCCGTGAACTACAATGTCCTGCGTATCCAGAACGGCCTCGGCTCGGTCCTGTACGCCAACTAAATTCCTATTAAAATTCAAAATGCAACTGTGGCACTGGTTGCTGATCATTGGTCTAGTCTTTTTGGTGAGTTACAATCCTCGTACGGGAAACCTGACTAAATATTTTGAATCCGAAATATCAGTAGAGGCCAAACATGCCTCGAGAGCGTCACAAAGCAATAGCGATACCGATGAGCACAATCAATGATGTCCAGCACTTCCTGCTCGTCCATGACAGACGGTACCGGGAATGGACATTTGTCACAGGCGGGTGTCGCCGCCGCGAGGTCTATAACCCACTTCGGTGTGCTATTAGAGAACTCGAGGAGGAGACGCGCGGCGTGATCAATTTAAAAAGGGGGTCCTACTCCTGTTTTAAATTCGTCACAGACACACCAGAACCTCGTGATGTCGAGGATGGTGTTACCGTAATAAATCACTATCATGTATATGTTTTCAATTTACCAATGACTTCTATAGAGCACAGACACATCATGAGAAGATTCACAGAGGAAAAGCACGCCATGGAGGGGAACATGGTGCCGTACCGCAAGAATTATGATGAGAATGATGATTGTAAATTCGAAAGCATCGATGAGATATCAGGGCGTCAGGACCTATGGCCCATGATCAGGGCGCATGTCATCTCCAACCCTGAATTTCACAGGGCAATTCAGACGACCCACTGGACCCCGTTTAATTTGCGAAATTGATTCCTTGTAAATAATTAGCATGACTCGTTCCAAGGAGGAGTTCGCGACGATCCTGGTGAGCCTGCGGGGATCCGGCGAGGACCCGAAGATACTTGCACAGGAGATGACCCTCCGTAAATTGTGTTACGAAATTGAGAAGGCCGAGGAGGAGGCGGCTGCCAGAAAGGCCGAGGAGGAGGCCAGAGCGGCCGAGAAGGTCGAGAAGGTCGAGAAGGTCGAGAAGGTCGAGAAGCCCAGTTCAAAAGTCAGACCGATTTGGGGTTTTCTCACACACGATTCCGATTCTGATTGATTTAGAGAATTAACTAGTATAAACAGTAATGTCAATCGATAGATGGCGCGTCCCCAAGGGGCCGGCGACCCATGTCCTCATGGACGGTGGGATCCTGGCCGTTCCCCCTGAGGAGACGAACCAATTCCACATGGCCTATATAGAGGCCACGAGTAACGGTAAAAAACTTTACGTGGTCGAACAGAAAACTGATAAATTTCGGTTCTTTGTAGACCTGGATTACAAGGCCCCTGAAAAGTTGTCAGACTCGGACCTTCTACAATTTTGTTCCATAATTCACGAAGTCGTTGGGGTTGGTAGATGCCTGATAGCCAAGGCCCAGCCTAGACCTGTCAAGGAAGGCATCAAGTCCGGTGTGCATATTCACTGGCCGGACACGGCCGTGACCAGAATTGAGGCTCTGAATTTGAGATCAAAAATCATAGCAAGTTTGGGTGAGGGGCCGTGGGACCGTATCATTGACGCATCGGTCTATGGCGGTTCCGGGCTTCGTATGCTCTGGTCACATAAGAAACCAACGGGCGACCCGTATGTTCCATGGAGAGCCCTTGGATCTTCCGAAGATTTTTCAAAGGTCCCGGATGCGGACACTCTTGCTCTATTCGCGGTCAGAATTGAGGGTCTCGACGATGGGTCCACGGCCGGACCGGTTCTGGATCACAGCTCATTCGAAGAGTTCGTCCATAGGTGCTTTCGCAATCAGGAGCGCACGCGCATCAAGCGCATCCAACGACACGATCACGACGGGTGGTACGCCCAGACCGATTCACACTGGTGCGAGAATATTAGGCGCGAGCACAAATCAAATCATATCTGGTTTTCCATAAGGTCCGGCCGCGTCTCCCAGCGGTGCTTCGATGAGGAGTGTCGCGAGTTTCAGGGCCCCGAACATATTCTTCCTCCATCAATAGTAGAACAACTCAATGATGTTGCTGTTGTGGGTAGCCCTTCTAATAGTTTTGTTCTGGATTTTCTTCCCGATGGGGCCGGGCGTTCGGTTCAGGAAGTACGCCGTGCGGGTCCATCCCTATTCGGGCCTGGACCCAGAGAGCTGGAAACGGTTTTTGGAAAATCTCAACCTGTTCGAACGGTCGGTTTCCGAGTCGAACCTTGATGAGGCCGCTACGAATCTGTACGCGACGGTCGAGAATATACGGGACATTTCACTGGCCGTGCGGAGAGCCGATGATGGGGAACATCAGGAGGTGCTCGATACGATAGCGAATGAGCTTGGTTACGAAGGAGAATTCATCATAAATCAAGAAGCTCTAGCAAAGGGTTATCTCTTCTTCCCAAAGTACTTAAACGATTCGCTCATAGACTATCCAGAAAATGTCGACCCCCAAAACACCGGACCAGTCCGCTCCCACGGACAGTAATGCACAGCGCACGCGCTCTGGGCGCGTCTCCAAGCCTCCGGAGCGCTACGAGCCTGTCGAGCAGGTCGAGGACGATTACAACGACGACGAGTATGATTCGGACGAGTCCGACATCCACACGGACGATTCATTCAACGAGGATTCCGACGAGGAAACTGACGAGGATGACGCTGATGAAGATGGAAATCTGGAGGGGTTTGTAGTGCCAGATAAAAGCGAGAGCGACTCTGATGATAGTGATGGAGAATCTGCCGTTCCTGTCAAAAAGCGAACCCCAGCAACAAAACGCCCAGTTAGAAAATGAATGGGTACGCGAGGAGCAGCGTTTTCAGCAGTTCAGTGAGCCCAAGAAGGACCCGTTTGACATGTTGAAGACGGCGAACCCGGTCGCACTTATTCTTTTGGGTATAGTTATTGGTACGCTGATCGTGAGTATGAGACCGATCGTAGTACAGGCTAGCGGCAGGTAGGATTGCAGCAGGTCGGATCGCATGCGTACTTGACACCATCTATTACACGCCCACAAATATACATATTATCCCTACCCTCAAGTGACCTGAAGGCCCGCTCCTTCATATCCGGGGGTGCCGCGACTCCTGGAGTGGGGGTGGTGACCCTGATATCAGTATCATCCATGCACTTGCACCCATTACAATATGCATAAGTTTTTGCGAGAGTCCCCATGGCTTTCGCTTCTTCGGCTTGACGGCATGCATTCTTTAAGTTCATTAACCTAGTGGCCTCTGTGAAACTCCAAGGGTCCTTGCTCGCCGCGAACGCGTCATCGAATGTCGTGCACTCGGCGAGATTATCATCTATATTCGGTTCGTTAATACGATAAAGCCAGGCCGTACCTGAACTCGAATCATTACCTGTAAATTCACCTATATCACCGACCCCAAGATTCTTAGTATCCTCTTGGAGGAATCCGATCCATGGATTTTCGCGGGTCTGCGTTTCTGGCTCCATATCACGGAACAGTTCAAACTGATTGTCGTACGCGGCGACCGGCTGGCTCGATGCATAGAAAGGAGGTGGAAAACGGTCATATACTATATACGCCAGGAGCGCCACTATTATGATCCCCAAAATTATGGAGAACATCCTACATTTTACTTATATTTTTACTTGGGCTCTGGCTCCTCCTCGAGGTCCGGCTCCTCTGGGATGGTCGACTCGGCCTTGCGCCGTGCAATCTCGGCGGCGATGCGGTCATCGGCCAGCTTCACCAGCTCGGGCATGTCCTTGTCCGGGAACTCCTTCTTAAGGTCATCCAGGAGATCCGCCGGGTGAGGAATCGGCGGCACATCCGGCTTGTTGTAGAACTTGGAGTTCTCGTCGGCCGGGTCGATGAATGGCGTGTCGCTGCCCGGTAGAGGCTTGGCCATCATGTCACGCTTGCGCTTCTCGAACATAGCCGAGGCGGCCGCCTGATTCTGACGATACTTGGACATGATCTCCTCGAGCTTCTCATTCTGATAATGAACATCCTCGATCTGATCACGCTGAGGAGGAATCAGCAGCCACTTGTACATGTCTACCACATAGATGTCGACGAGTGCATCATCCTTCTGTAGGCGCTTGGCGTGCGTCGCCGCCTCCTCACGCGTCGAGAAGCAACCACGGATCTTCATACCGAGTTGCTCATTTTTCTGGGGCATATCAGGCCCCACGAAAGAGATGCATGCAAAAAGCTGTCCTGGCACGGTCAGGTAGTCCTGCTCGAGAGTACCCATATAAAAGTAGAGGACGCTTATTTTTTAAGCCAATGGACGAACTCAGAAAACTTCACAATGGAGCCAAAAAGGAACTAATTACCAAATGGGTCCGGCGGGGATCATCCTGCCTGGACTGTGGATGCGGTCGTGGCGGGGACTGGTGGAAGTGGAAGGCGGTCGGCGTCCGGGTCACTGCTATCGATCCGGACGCAAATTCACTCATAGAAGCCAAAAAACGGGCCGAGGACATCGGTCTGGATGTCAAGTTTCTCGGTCAGGGCGACATTCGCCAGGCGGCCCAGGCGGGTCCATTCGATGTAGTATGCTACAATTTTGCAATTCATTACATAGTCGACAGCTGGGCCGAGTCCCTGGAGGCCCTGGAGCGTTCCGTAAAACCAGGCGGTATGCTCATCGGGATCACACCCGAAAAGGACCGGGCCGAGGCTATGGTCGGGTCCGATTCCAGGTTCCAAGACGCCCTCGGGAATGAATTCGAGATTAGAAATGGCCGACTGATGGTCAGGCTAGCGGACGGGCCGTTCTATGCGGACGGGCCCAAGGAGGAGCCCCTTCTGGACGCGAGCAGTTTCCACGAAGCCCTGGTCGCTAGGGGATTCCAGCGGGTTGTGTGGGAGCCCATGCTGAAGCGACCCAACGGACTGGTCTCGGATTTGTACTCAAAATTTGTCTATCGTAAACTTAGATGAAGTGGTGGTGGGTGCTCATCGCCATTCTGGTCCTGATCATAATTTTGATTTTGATTTTTGACCGGCAGGCCAATATGCTCAGAGAGCTCAAGTCTAGGTATCGAGCCATGATAGAGGTTCTCCGTAAAACAGGCGACCCCCTATGGAAGCCCGTACTCAACGAGGCGATCATTACGGGAATCCAGGGGAAGAAGGATGGCGTTATAGGGTCCAATGTGAACAAGGGGTATGAAATTTACATCTGTCTGGACGGAGACGATGTAAATTCGGCCATGTACATCCTGATCCATGAAATGGCTCACATGACCGTACCCGAGTACGATCACACTACGGCTTTCTGGACGAATTTCAAAAAGTTAAAGGAAATTTGCATACAGGCCGGTCTTTATCAAAAGGGCGGCGAACGCAATTACTGCGGGGACACTATCCGAGATTAGTTCACTTCTCGGTCAGGAATTTACGAGCAAAATAGAAAATGATCGCGGCGATCAGGGCTGTGACGGCCAGGCCGGTGAGGGATGGCGTGCCATTCTCCCCGAGGAACTTGGGCACCATAGTGCTCAGCTTTCCCTGCACCGGCTTGGAGAAGGCGATCACCGCCGCCACGCCCGCCAGGGCCGCGAAGTACTGATCATCATTGAGTCCGAATGGATTCTTCGACGAGCTCGATCCGCCGCCACCCTGTTGGGCGGTCTTGGCGGATGGCGCTGGGCGAATAGCATAGGCCGAGCCTTGAACTTCATCCTGGAGCATCTGCCCCGGACCCTGAATTACATCCTCAATAGATGATGAAAAGTCCGCCATTTGAGATTCGTCAATCTTTTTTTCACGGCTATCCATCAACAGACCGGTCGGCACCCCTTTCGCATCGGACTCGGGCTGACGAGCAAGTTCCTCCTCGATAGTCATGTTGATCGGGGTCGATGACATATCCTCATTAGGATTGTAGGTCAGCATTTAATTTTGGTCCGGAAAAGAACGAAACGAAAAGTCCGCGCTTTACTTCGTCTTTTTGACTATGACGGTGGATCCGCCTCGCCTTCTGGGCATTTCGACCGCTGGTCGGGGTGCGGCTGCCGCTCGTGGATTATAGTGGCGTTGGTGATAGTTCCAGAATGCCGGCCCGCCGACTCTGAAACCGCGCCGAACCGGAGCCTTATACCAGAAGACGCAGTCCGTGATCTTGTTAGACTTGCTCGTGTTATCCAGGACGAGGCATTCGTAGTTCTCGGTACAGGCGTCCATGACCTGTGCAAACTGATCAAAGGTCGGGAACACACCAAAGAAAGCCTTGTAGAGGTTTTCACGGTTCTGACGGACATTGTCGCGCAGCGCAAATACATAGTCCACATTAGTACGGATCATAGGCGTCATATCCATGCAATACTGGGTCGTCATCATGAAGAATATCTTCCAGTGGCGTCCGTTCATGAAAAGCTGGCGGATCGCTATGTCCCGCATGAATGCACGATCGTACATGCAATCATCCATGAGGATGAAAACTGGCGTGCACTTTCCGACCGCCAGGAGTTTCTTCTGGCGCTCGATTATCTTCTCGATAGCATCACGGTTGTAATCTCCAAAAACGAACAGGTCCGGGATGAACTGCTTGTAATATCCGTTACCCTCTTCGGTACCGGACATTGCAATACCCGCCGGCAAGTGGCGCTTGTGCCACAGAATATCCGTCACAAGGGTCGACTTGCCAGTACCGCGCTTGCCTATGAACACACAGACCTTATCATCGGCCATTCGACTCGGGTCGAATTTTCTGAGCTGTAAAGCCATCCTTTAATTTACGAGCAAAATTAAGAGCCCCCTGAAGCGCGCCGAGGGTAGATAAAAGATATTTTGTTCTACTAGAGATGTCCGCTGGATACATTCAATTGGCGGCAATTGGACAGCAGGATGCTTATCTCACAGGAAGCCCGCAGGTGACCTATTTTTCAGGTGTCTACCGTAGACACACTCCTTTCGTCCTCGAGGCTTATGATATCCCCTTCCAGGATCAAAGAGTCGTCTACGGTAAAAATAACATATGTAGAATTCCCGCCAAAGGTGACCTGGTCCGAGGTATGACTCTTAAAATGGCCCTCCCGGCATTATATGATTCTGGAAATTTCTGGTCCTGGCCTACTATTCCGGTCACACCCCATTTCATAGTAGACGGGTCCATCAGTGTGTCATCGTATATACCCGACACGCCTCCTTCGACTGGCGCCTTGGGTTCATGGTTCACCGGCGTTTTCGACACTTATGTTTCTTATAGCGACTCCTTGAACACATGGATTTTCCAGAATTGCTCGACTGTAGAATTCGATGGTCTGTCTGGTGTGTTCTGGGGCCTGGATCCAAAGAATTTCTCTTCAAAAACAGCCTATGGAAATCTTGTGTATACAGTATCGACCACGCGCCCGGGTGATTTTTCACTTGAGCAATCCGGATGGGTCCGAACACCCGCCGTACCTCCACCTAATCCCCTGACCGGTATGTTCATAAATTTGAACCAGCCTCTACCTCTTACAGGGCCTTCATTCATAAATTTCCAAAGCACAAATTCTTCTGGTCCTTACTGGATTAATATAGAACAATCTTCAGAGTACTATACTATAACTCCACAAGGAAGGATTTCTTTCTTGTATGCCGGGGCATATGTCCTAGTGGCCGGATTCACCGTTTCATCCGGCTCGGTCCAGAGCGTATTGTACGGCTCTACATCCACCGGAGATGGTCAGCCATTGAACCCTGTGAATTTTCAATATCAATTCGATTTTCGCGTGTCGCCCGACCCTTCGAGTCCTGCGGTCATACCTATAACAGTCACGGACACAAGTCAGAAATACTATTTCTATGTGCAGACCAGCGGGGCCGGGCTGAGTCCGGGAACCTACTTTTCTTTCAGTCACGCTAATGAAATTTACAGCATAAATCAATCAACTTCACTCCCATCGACCGATAGCCTAATCCCCCTTTACGGTAATGTCAACCCTCCAGTTGATACCGATTTGATTCTCGATTCTAATTCAGAATTCAGTTTCACCCGACTAGGTCAGTACTTGTTGTCGGGTGTGTTGTCGGTGGAATCGGGTTATGTGTCGAATGTGGCCATATGGGAAACGGACAATCTCATTTACAACTATGAAATGACTATGCAAGGCCGAGACCCGACTTTCGCGTTTAGCATGCCAATCATAGCAAGCGATCCGGCCTATAAATACCACATAAATGTGGCCACTACCGAGACGACCAGTCTGACTACCTATTCATTTTTCGTCATAAAACAGACGGGCGTCCTCACATCACAGACTCCTCAAGTTATTTTACCTCAAAATGGCCTTCTTTTCCAGTCGAATGTTTCGACCGTCACGGCGCCGCTCGACCTGGCGCAAAATTTCACTTCAAATGGCGCCTCCCTAGTCGCGAGTGTTACTTCGACCGGAGCCCTAAGTTTCAGCAACACGGGAGTTTATATGATGACGGCCGTATTCCAAACTGCCGATCAGATAAGCAGTATATCATTCGGGCCCAACACCTATCCGGTCAGTCTGGGGCTCTTGCCACCCTATACAGTGACCGTGCCATTACAGGTAACGGACACCACTCAGAATTATTCAATTTCAATTGCTCCGACCGCGACCACAATGACTTCTATCACATTTATTTCTATTCAATATTTGGCTTCAAATACTTTTACAGAGGAAGCCCAGGTTCAAAATTTCACCTATTACGATTCGGTAGGTACATGGGCTATAAAAACGGCCGAACTCAAGATCGGAGGTCAGACTATAGAGACTCTTACCGGTGAGTATATAGAATTATGGAATGACCTAAATGTCTCTTATGAGAACCAACCCGGGCTCAAACTGCTGACGGGCAAGGGCGACACGAGCGTCATTTACCCTCCAGGTCGAACTTACTATGTTAATCTCCCCTTTTACTTTTTCGGGCATTCGGAGCTGTCTCTGCCGCTTGTGGCGCTTGACCGGCAAGATGTTGAAGTTCATATTACATTCAGGGATTTCAGTGAACTCACCAGTGCCATGTTGGACGCCCCTACGCTCGACGCAACGATCATCACGGAGTATGTCTACCTTTCGGATTCCGAAATTAACTGGTTCAGGCGTTCATCTCTTGATTATATAATTACTCAGATCCAATACCAGTCATTTGACCTTCTGGCAAATTTCCAAAACTCAATTTTCAATATTGATTTTAAAAATCCAGTCCGAGAGCTGTTCTTCGTTATCCAGCCAGTAACAAATGGACCGTGGGACTATTCGAACAACGGCCTACTGAGCCTGGGTCTGAGTTTCAACGGCGAAGATGTCTTCTCGACCGACACGACCGATAACATATATGTCGGCTCATTGGAGCCTTTTAATCATTATCCTAATTTTCCGACCCGTGACTTTTACACTTATTCGTTCACAACAGCGGTCGACTCTCCAAAGCCATTCGGACAGATCAATTTTAGTCGTATAAACCAGGTTTTACTAACCCTGAACACGAGCCCCTATTATATTCCAAAACAGTTCCGCGTAATGGCCAAAAGCTATAATGTACTGCGGGTATCGGACGGCATGGCCGGCCTCATGTTCAATATCTAAAAATAAGTTCTACGGGACTATTAGATATGGCCGCCCGTGCCAACTTGACTTTTCTAGGTCAGGAGGATATAGAATTGAGCTCGGACCCTCAAGTTACTTATTTTGTCGAAAAATACCAAGGTCAGACTCTTTTCACTTCCCGTGTCATACGAGTGCAACAACCGACCGACCCTGGAATAGTCTTCGGGACCGAGCGATACATCGACATACCAAACATAGGTGACCTAGTAACTAAAATGTACCTGAAAATTAGAGTACCGGATGAATATATAGATGCCGTATCCGTCATAGATTCAACAGGTACACTCGCACTGGACTTCGTCGAGCTTTATGTGGGTAGTCAACTTATAGAGAGAATAAGCGGCGAGTTCATCTCTATGAAATACGATGTCGAGGTCCCTACGAGCAAGCAGGGCACCCTGAGCGCCATGATCGGCAAGACCGGCAATTCACCCACGGCCGTAAATTCAAGTTACACAATTCCTCTACCATTTTCTATATTAGAAAAGGGTCTCCCTCTGTGTGCAATCCAGCAGCAAATCACATTCAGAGCAAAGACCAATCCGTCGAGCCTATTCATATACCCTGGAAATCCGGATGTAGAACCGAGTCTTCCTCTTACGGCCGAATTGCACTGTGAATATACCTACATTTCGGACGAGGAGATAAGATACATAAGGTCGAAGCCTCAGATTTACCTCTTCCAGCAGCTCCAGCTCGAAGAATACTTTGCGTCACAGGGGACCACCAATGTCGTGTGTCAATTGGATTTCACCAATCCCGTTTCAGAATTGTATTTCGTAATTCAGAATGATTCTGCATTAGGGTACGACTATGGTCTCGAGGCCTATATAGATCCTGATACAGGCGAGTACACCCAGGGGACATCCGATCAACTTTCCTTCCTGACTTTGCTTTTTAACGGGACGGACCGTATTTCGGTCGAAGTCGGAACGCCCTTATTCCTAAGAGTAATTCAGGGACTTGAATTCCATACTAGAGTCCCTGATGGACTTTTCTACATGTACTCATTCAGTCTGGACCCGGAATCACCAGCGCCGACCGGACATGTGAACTTTTCGCGCATCAAGAATCAGGTACTTAATATTAATCTAGTGGCCAATGACCATAATAGGTATATTAGGATATACGCCGTGTCCTATAATTTCCTTTTGATCCAGGATAGCGACGCCATCTTGATGTTTCCGAACTCGTAATTTCACGAATGAATTTATATCCAAAATATACAATGGAGGAAGCGGCCCTGGATATATTCCTGCCAGTCTTGGAATCGGCGGTCGTACTGGCGAGCCATTACGCCAGAGCGTGTGGGCGTGTGGTCGTCCTCTCCGAAGACATGAAGCTGGGTATGATGTTCGCCGCCCGGAATGTCACAGGGCGCCAGGTGGGCTCGCTGTACCCAGAGATTTACGAAGAGTCCGACTCCGGATCGGACCTGGAGACGGATGAAGAGACCGATCCGGAATGGGTGAGATATGAGGGCGACGACGATATGGCAATCAAGATGAATGAATGCTACGACACGTGGGACGCATGGGAGCCGGACGGTCCGGCTGAGCGCGCGCTAAAGGCGGCCGTCAACAAAGCAAACATAAATTAGGATGTGGGAACTAGACCCAGACACATCAGATGACGATCTGCCGTCCATCGTCCGCTATTCGACTATAGTCCATGAAGAACCCTACGAGGACGAAGATGAATACCAGGGCGAGGTCCGAGCCTGGGATCCAAACGAACCTTCTTATTTTTTTCTTCATTAATAATAAATGGCTGCCCTGCTCTCTTCCATCGGTCTTCAGCTCGAGTCCCAGGCGCTCAACTCGATCGTGGCCGGTTTCTCCTTCGCCGCGGCGATCGCCTGGATGGATGTGGTCCGCTGGATCATCCAGCAGGTCGTGAGCGTCGGCAAGAACGGTGGCCAGTACTACCTGCTGTCGGCCATCTTCACCACTCTGCTGTCGATCCTGGTGTTCATGGTCGTCAAGACCTTCGTGAAGAATGTGGACATAAAGGAGCCCCAGCAGCCCATCTACGCGGTGACCCGTTGAACAGGCCACGATTTCCATATGACAACACCACCAACAAGAATCAATATAAATAACCACCACGGAATCTTCCACCCTTTCGGTGATTCCTTGGGAGGCGCCGCCTTGGGGACCATGGACATGGCCTCGATTATTCTTTTTATTTCTAAATTCTCGACCGGAGCAGGCGGAGGCAGAGGATCCTGTTCCCGTATGTGCAGGCGGAGCACGAAGGCGTTCGTGTCCCATCCACGAAAATCCAAGAGCTGCCCGTTCGTGTCATACCACCGGACGGTCAGGCGCTGAAGAGACGCTATAGGCTCTGGGTAATTGACGCTTACCGAGTAATCCTTGTTCTCGTGGAAGTTCTTTATGCAGGCCGAACCGACATCCATCATGATCGGGGCGAAGGACCGATTGGCGTTTCCACCGGCGACAGTCCCGTTAGGTTCCAGAGCGCGCGCATCAACATGTGACGGTGTCCGTAATTCATCAATGTCCAGGAACACATATTCATTCAGGGACATATTAATCAAGGTACTGGATTTGATGATGTATTTGGCCTGATAAGAGGGGTCCAGCTCCGTGGCCAGACTGCTCGTGAGGGTCGTGTCATTGGCCATTCCGAGCATCTTGGACATTTCCGGTGAGTTCAATTTTAGAGTAAAGTTGGCATCATTCGAGAAGATGAACTTTCCTTCATCCGGGAGGTAGTCGAGCGTGACGAGGGCATTGCTCGTCACGGCCTGGGCCAGACCGTAGACGGAGTAAAAACCGGTATTGAGACTCAGGGGCGTTCCGTTCAGCTCGAGAACATTCGAACCGACCGTCAAGTTATACATGGTATTCGGTACTCGGGCGCTGACCAGGTCGACCCGTTCTATGTTCTTGATCGGAGTCGTCAAGTGCAGGACATATGTATTTCCAGATGGAAATAGGATAGCGTCTCGGTTCTTGGAATCCGCGAACACGAGCTTGGTGCTCATTACCTTTTGGCGAGGTTTTCTCCTGAACGAGCAATCCGCGTCAATTAAATAGAGACTTTAAGTCATTGAAATTTATATGGACAGTGTCGAATACGACATTCTAGAGCGGGCCGTCCGGTCGACCGCCGGCGTCCCTGGATTTTCATGTGAAATTGGGGTCCGGCAAGGCGGAGCGAGCCAGCTCATCATGGACCAATTCAAGGACAGAATTCATATAGGTATAGATCCGTACGGTGACATCCCTTACCGAGCGAACGAGTCCGGGTTTTACAAGATGGACTATACGCTGGATATGCAGTCCCAAATGTTGCTGAACTTACACAGGACAAATCCTGGCCAGTTTATCTTCTTCCCTCTCGAGGATCACGAATTCTTCACACGCTTTTCGGATGGCGTACCGGTATATAGGAACGGAGTCAAGACCTTGGTCAATCAATACGCCCTAGTGTTCTTCGACGGGCCGCATAGCATCGAGGATGTGCAGAGAGAATTTCGGTTTTTCAGGGATAAAATACCGGTCGGTGGCGCCATAGTGTTCGACGACATACCCGTCTATCCTCATCATGAATTAGAAACTGAAATTCTGAAGGCCGGGTTCGTACCGCTCGAGTCTGGTCAGAACAAGAAGTCATATAAAAGGACGCATGTATTATCTGTTATGACGGAGTGCCTCCACCCTCTCCCGAACAAAAAGCCATGTGGTAAACCGGCCGTACCGGACTATCCCGAAAACAAGTACGGGCCACTGTGCGCCCGACATGTGCGCGAAATCAACGCGGCCTCGACCGTCGACAGGGCCGCGCCTAAAGTACGAAAGGTGATGATCGGAACCCTGTGTTACGATGGGCGCGTCGATGTTCGTTTCGTGGACGCGCTCATGGCGTCTATGAAGATGGCACCTAGCAATGTGATGATCCACCCAGTGTATATGAGCTTTGACTCGCTGATCCAGCGGGCCCGCAACGACACGCTAGCCATGGCCCTCAATGGAGGCTATGACGATCTGATTTTCATCGATTCAGATATAGAATGGGATCCGACCTGGATCGGTAAGCTCCTGGATTATCCGGTCGATGTCGTAGGTGGGACCTACCGAAAGAAGACGGACGCTGAGGAACTCTATGTCATCAAACAACTTTCGAACCCGGCGCCGGTCGACACGCGCACAGGACTCATGAAGGTCGACGGCCTCGGGTGCGGCTTCATCCGCCTGTCCCGGCGCGCGATGCAATACCTGTGGGACGCTTCAGAGCCTTACCAGGATCGTGGAGAGAAGCGCATGGTATTCGAGGTCCTAATCGAACATGGGGACATTTTGAGTGAGGACATTTACATGTGCCAGAAACTCAATAACGGTGGCATCCAGGTCCACCTCGATCCGCGTATGTGCTGCAATCATGTCGGGATCAAGAAATTTGAGGGTAATTTCGTCGGATGGTACACGCGCCTACTAGAACACTTAAAGTCGAAACCGGAGGATGAGGTATGAAGCTAGTGACATTCGGGGACGAAACTAGTAAAATAAAATATCTAAGGAGTCCCTTTACAAATATAGGAGAGGGCAAACCGTACAGGGACACATTCTCGAAGCTCGAGGCCCTGCGCGAGTGCAAGTTCGCCGATGACGAACTTGTGTGCTTCGTGGACGGGTATGATGTGATGCAGTTCGGAGACCTGGAAGAGATCGAGACCAAGTTTAGATCATTCGACGCGGACCTAGTCGTCGGGTCCGAGATTTTCTGCTGGCCGAGCCCGTGGATGGCCCATATGTTTCCGGAAGTGCCGACCAAGTACAGATTCCCTAATAGTGGGATGTATATGGGTAAGTGGTGGGCCATCAAGAATATGCTCGAATGGGACACTTACCGTCTTGCGTTCGATGATCAGGGCTACTTTCAAGACTTTTATCTCCGGCAAAATTTAGTCAAGGTTGTTCAGGACCACGACTGTATTTTGTTTCAAAATTGTGTTTTCGTACCATGGACCGAGTTCGGATACGAAGATGGCCGAGTGAAGAATTTACTCAAGAATAAAAAACCGTCCTTTCTCCATTTCAGTGGAAAGAGTTACACGATTCCCGAGACGGGTGAGAGCGTCATGGACTACCTGGCGCGTGGTGAACCTATTGGGTCGCTCCGCCAGTTTCCAAATGTGATACACGGTTCTTGAGGGCTATTATTTCTGTCTCTAGCTCCTTGACTGCATTTACTATAATGGGTATGAGGGCCCCTGGTGCGATGCTCAGATTATCCGGATAAGTCGTATTAACTACATGATTATATTTTAGTTCTAAATTCTCTTCTATGTGCTGAAGTTGCTGAGCAATGAAGCCATAAGTCTCCTTTATATCCGACTTGGAACCGTCAGAAATTCCAGACGGATATCTAGACCGCTCATCCCACAGCCACGTCTTGGGATTAACCTGGCGAATGTAGTTGAGACCTACATTAAAATCTGAAATTATGCGTTTGTCGCGTTCATCCGATGTCGTGGTTATTGAAGATGTTTTGCAGTAAAGAGTCGCAGTTGTTGCATTACCGAGAATGACTATATTACTAGCCGAAGTCACACCGCCCGTAGTCGGAAACGCGTCAGATCCTGAATTTGCACCCAAAAATACATTATTAGTACCTGTAGTCACGGCAGCCGCTGAACTATAACCCAATGCTGTATTAGAGTTTCCAGCACCGACCCTTAACGCCCCTGAACCAACCGCGACGCACTGGCTGGCGGCACTCACGGACCCCAAAGCTCGGCATCCAATTGCTGTATTATCCGAACCAGAACTACTTCCAGAGATTCCTCCGTTTGAAAAAGGTCCTATTGATATACATCTATTTCCTATATTTGCACATGCAGATTTTCCTATTGCTATATTTCCCCCATCAGCCAGCTGGCCCCCGGATGCAACGGCCGATTCACCAATTGCTATACTGTAGTTTTGAGACGCTCCTTTCGAATTTGCAAAATTACCTATCGCAACTCCACCCGAACCCGCATTTGAAGACGCGCCTATACTCAAGGCGCCGGTGTTGTTACCGGTACCACCTGAAAGACCGGCTTTGTAACCTATACCTATATTGTAGGAACCTGTCGAACCCGCAAGAGAGCTCGTTCCTATGGCGACCCACCCGATCGCATTATTTGCAGTATCGGCTCCATAAGCCGAGTAAGAACCCAACGAAATAGTATCACTGGGCGCCCGTGAACCTTGATTAGATTGATAACCTATTGCTATAGAATTACTAGAATCCCCCGTTCCGGACAGAGCGCTCGTTCCCATTGCTATGTTCTGGAGACCTGTAGTCAGAGCTTGAAGAGCCTGCTGGCCCATTCCTATGTTGTCCGACCCTGTAGTGAGCGCTTGGAGCGCACTCGAACCTATGGCCGTGTTTCGAAGGCCGGCCGTCTGCGAATAAAGAGCATATGATCCGACGGCGATGCCAGTACCTGTCGTGTTATTGTACATGGCTTGATGGCCTATAGCCGTATTATAGTCGGTGGCGTTCGCGGCCAGAGCGCTCGAACCTATAGCCGTATTGAAACTTCCTTGGTTATTTAAGAAACAGGATGCGCCTATTCCTATATTATCTGAACCCTTGCTAAAATATGAACAATCTTTACCGATGGCCACATTTCTAGATCCCGTTAGATTTTCCCACATTGCTTGATTACCAAGGGCGGTGTTGGCAACGCCTGAAGTGTTGTCGTTCAGGCTCCCAAATCCAAAAGCGGAATTATAAGAACCAACATCATTGGATAATAGCGCCTGTTTACCAACGGCCGTGTTGTCATTTCCAAAAGTATTAGTCATAAGTGAATAATTACCTATTCCGACGCACCCATTACCATCGATCTGATTCATAAGTGATTGCAGTCCTAATGCCACATTATCAGTACCGTTGATATTGGCCATCAGCGCGTTGTAACCGATAGCAAGATTTCCATCTGTAGTATTTGCTGCTAGAGCGCTCGTGCCTATTGCTATATTCTGTATACCGACAGTTAGAGCCTGCAGAGCCTGGTGGCCAATTCCTACATTGTCCGTACCGGTCGTGAGAGCTTGGAGCGCGCTCGAACCGACCGCCATGTTTCGAAGGCCTGTGGTCTGCGCTTTTAGAGCGTTCGCGCCGATGGCCACGCCCGTTCCGGTCGTATTGGCCAACATGGCATTGTGGCCGATCGCGACATTATTGGATGTAGTATTTGCGGCTAGAGCACTCGTCCCGATCGCTGTGTTCTGCCCGCCTATCGTCACCGCCTGAAGAGCCTGGTGACCCATTCCTACATTGTCCGTACCGATCGTCATAGCCTGGAGCGCGCTGGAACCGACGGCCATGTTTCGAAGACCTGTGGTCTGTGCTTTTAGAGCATTCGCGCCGATGGCCACACCGGTTCCGGCCGTGTTGGCCAACATGGCATTGTGGCCGATCGCAACATTGTTGGATGTGGTATTGGCGGCTAGAGCACTCGTCCCGATCGCTGTGTTCTGCACGCCTGTCGTCACCGCCTGAAGAGCCTGCTGACCCATTCCCACATTGTCCGACCCTGTCGTGAGAGCCTGGAGCGCGCTAGAACCGACGGCCGTGTTGCGCAGTCCGACCGTCTGTGAATCAAGCGCAAAAGCCCCTACGGCCACACCAGTACCGGTCGTGTTGGCTATCATGGCGTTATGGCCGATCGCAACATTGTTATCGGTCGTATTTGCGGCTAGAGAGCTGGTGCCGGCCGCCGTGTTATTAGCACCGGTCGTGTTGGAGAATAAAGCACCCTGTCCGACGGCCGTATTATTAGAACCGGTAGTAAAGTACATCGCTTGCTGACCGACTGCCGTGTTATAGTTGCCGTTCGTGTTACGGTTCATCGCCTCGTGACCGACGGCCGTGTTTTGTTTGCCGATCGTGTTTTGGTACATAGTATTCATACCTACCGCTGTGTTAGTATCACCGGTCGTGTTATTGTTCATCGCTAGGTTACCGACGGCCGTGTTTTGTCGGCCGATAGTGTTTGAGGTCATCGCATTCGCACCGACGGCCGTGTTATTGGCGCCGGTCGTGTTGGATAACATCGCTTGATAACCGACGGCCGTGTTGGCATCACCGGACGTGCTGAAGGCCATCGCACTATTACCGACTGCTGTGTTGTATCTCCCGATCGTGTTAGCGTACATCGTATTCATACCGACGGCCGTGTTATAAGAGCCGGTCGTGTTGCGGTTCATCGCTTGCTGACCGACGGCCGTGTTTTGTTGTCCGATCGTGTTGAGGATCATCGCTTCCGCCCCGACGGCCGTGTTTCTGTCTCCGGTCGTGTTGGATAACATCGCTTGAAAACCGACCGCCGTGTTTAAGCCGCCGATCGTGTCAGAGGCTAGAGCGCTCGTCCCGATCGCTGTGTTTTGGCCGCCGGTAGTGAGCGCCTGAAGAGCCTGCTGGCCCATTCCCACATTATCCGACCCAGTCGTGAGGGCTTGGAGAGCGCTGGAACCTACGGCCGTGTTGCGCAGTCCGGCGGTCTGCGCTTTTAGAGCGTTGAAACCGACTGCAACACCCGTTCCGGTCGTGTTGGCTATCATGGCATTGTGGCCGATTGCCACATTGTTATCGGTCGAGTTGGCCGCCAGAGCGCTCGTGCCGATCGCTATGTTCCGAGTTCCGTTCGACAACCCAGTCATCGTACCGTAGCCGACTGCGACATTGTTGTCGGTATTGGTATTAATTAGCGAGTAACCGCCTATTCCGATGTTACGAGAACCTGTTACACAACTATTAAGAGAAATGTATCCTATGGCTATATTATCCGTTCCGGAAATGAGAGCCTGTAGGGTGTTCGGCCCGAAAGCAATGTTGTTGGAACCCACGGTCTGCTGTGACAGGGCGTAGTGGCCGATCGCGATACCCGAGCCTGTAGTATTCGCCACCATGGCATTGTGGCCGATGGCCATATTGTTATTGCCCGTGTTCGCCGCCAGCGCGCTCGAGCCGATTGCTATGTTCTGGGAACCTATCACGAGCGCCTGAAGAGCCTGCTGACCCATTCCTATATTGTCCGAACCGGTCGTGAGAGCTTGGAGTGAGCTGGAACCTACGGCCGTGTTGCGCAGTCCGGTGGTCTGCGAATCAAGAGCAAAAGCCCCAACGGCCACACCAGTACCGGCCGTGTTGGATATCATGGCGTTATGCCCGATTGCCACATTGTTATTGGTCTGATTATTGGCTAGAGCGCTCGTGCCTATGGCCGTATTGAAATTTCCCGATACATTATTCACCAAAGAGTTAGTGCCTAATGCGATGTTATCCGCTCCGACTGCGTTGGATATCATGGCATTGTATCCGATTGCCACATTGTTATCGGTAGTATTTGCGGCTAGAGCGCTCGTTCCGATCGCTATGTTCTGGGAACCCGTCACGAGCGCCTGAAGAGCCTGTTGACCCATTCCTATATTGTCCGAACCGGTCGTGAGAGCTTGGAGTGAGCTGGAACCTACGGCCGTGTTGCGCAGTCCGGTGGTCTGCGAATCAAGAGCAAAAGCCCCAACGGCCACACCAGTACCGGCCGTGTTGGATATCATGGCGTTATGCCCGATTGCCACATTGTTGGATTCGGTATTGGCGGCTAGAGCGCTCGTGCCGATCGCGGTGTTCTGGATGCCGGTAGTGAGCGCCTGAAGAGCCTGCACACCTAGTCCTATGTTGTCTGAACCTGTAGTTAGCACTTGGAGAGTTCTTATACCGAAGGCCATGTTTCGCAGACCTAAAGTCTGGTCCCTGAGAGCATAGGGGCCTATGGCAACGCCCGTTCCTGTGGTGTTGGATATCATAGCATTATGGCCGATCGCCACATTATTGGATGTGGTATTGGCAGCAAGGGCGCTAGTTCCGATCGCTGTGTTCTGACCGCCGTTCCCTAGAGCCTGAAGAGCCTGATGACCCATTCCTACATTGTCCGAACCGGTCGTGAGAGCTTGGAGCGCGCTGGAACCTACGGCAGTGTTGCGCTGTCCGGTCGTCTGTGAATCAAGAGCAAAAGCCCCCACGGCCACGCCCGTTCCGGAAGTGTTGGATATCATGGCGTTATGACCGATAGCCACATTGTTGGATGTGGTATTGCCGGCTAGAGCGCTAGTGCCGACCGCCGTGTTTTGTTGACCGACCGTGTTCAAGTTCATCGCCCACTGACCGACGGCCGTGTTTAGTTGACCGGTCGTATTGGCCGTCAGAGCGGCGAAGCCGACGGCCGTGTTATTGGAACCAGTATTATCAGCCATCGCCAGATAACCGACCGCCGTGTTTTGTTGACCGGTTGTATTAGAGAACATAGAACGCTGTCCGACCGCCGTGTTATAATTACCGGTGGTGTTGTTGCGCATCGCCTCCATACCGACCGCCGTATTATAATTACCTACCGTGTTGAACCTCATTGCATATGAACCGACCGCGGTGTTCCATATGCCTGTCGTGTTGTTCACCATCGCCTCCACGCCAATCGCCGTGTTATAATCACCTGCAGTATTGGTCGCCAGAGCGGATTGGCCGACCGCCGTGTTATTACCTCCGGTCGTGTTGGCCGCCAGAGCACTCGTCCCCATGACCGTATTAGTTGACACTGCGCCGGCACCGTGACCGACCGTAACATCGGTTCCCGCTAGAATATCACTCGATCCTCGGATGACGCCGGCCACGTCGAGCTTTTGTCCAGGGCCCGACAACCCTATACCCACATTTCCACTGACTATGAGACCATTTGTTGGTGGAGCCGTGCCTATATAGGAGCCGACGACGACATTACTAGCGGTCAGGGTGTTCGAACCATTCACATTTCCATAGAAAACTCCAGACAAAGTCCCGGCGTTCAGCACAGATACATTGGCGACCGATGTGACATTCATTTTCTGAACATATGCGTCGGCCCATTGGAGCCCGACCGTTCCTAAATTAGAGGTGGCATTCGTCTGAGGCGCCAGGGACGCTTGGGCGAGTCTAACCGGACCTGAGAATGTTGATATGCCCGTCCCCTGATTGGTCAAATTCCCTGTCGTCACGACATCGCCAAAATTGGTTATCGTTGGCATTTAATGTTACTATGCATTTTTTATTTCCTGAAATACTATTAAATGGGTCCACTCCCAGTGGCACCGAATGCAATAACTTTTACGAATGTAGCGACCGAATTTGGGTTGACTATAAATCCAACTCCACGCGGTCTAGGGGCGGACTTTAGATTCGCCGGCGGTACATACACCCCGGCCTCGCCGGCTATTCCGACCGGCTCGACATCGAGTATAAGTTTGAGTGCTGATTTAGGCGGTAAAACCTATACTCCCTCGCCAACGGCGCCTCTGTATGTTTTCGACAATTTTCTGTTCACCTCTTCGAATGTGACCGGTCCGAACGGGCCGACTCTCGCCCAGTTCACGACCGGCATCCCGGCCACTCCCGGTGGGCTTGGGCAACCTTTCTATACTCTGAATATGTACACGACCGTGACGACTCAGGCCTTTTATCCGACCTACTGGTCACTCTATTTGTCCAGGCCTGGATATCAACAATGGACCGTTCCGTCGACCAATGTGTATTCGGTAATTGCATGTGGAGGCCAAGGTGGCGGTCATTCTGCAAATCCCATTGGATCCAGCGCGACCAACGGCTTCGGCGGTGGAGGTAATGCTGCCGTAGTTGCCGGCCCGTTCAATTTTACACGCGGTCAAAACCTTGTAATTACAGTTGGTCAAATGGGAACATCCACCTGGGGCAATGTAGTTCCAACTTTGACGCGTTATCAGGGCAAGGGCGGAGGCGGCGCCACAACTATAGTAGACGCGGCAAACACATCGGTGCCAATTTTAGTAGCGGCCGGAGGTGGTGGGCAAACTGCGCATACGACCGGAACCACAGGGTGGGAGGGTGGCAGAGGAAATCGCGCATATTCATTCATTACAGCAACAGGGAGCACATCTGCGGCTGGAACGGATGCACAGGGTGGATCTAGCGCCGCCGCCGCCGGCTTTGCCGCAAATGGCGGAGGAACCACAGCGGCTCAAAGTTGGGCGAACGGTTCGGCCGGAGGAACTAATGCAGACACGCTGCCCGGCGCCGGGTTCATCTGTCCGGGCGGATTCGGTGGCGGCGGCCCTGGTGGATGGCAATCGGGGGTTCAGAGTAAAGGCGGCGGCGGAGGTGGGTGGATAGGAGGAAACGGTTCTCAAGGCCAGTATCCTGTACAAACGACCGCGCAACAAGCCGGTGGTGGAGGAGGCGCCTCTTACTGCCTCACTACGACTTCAGCATCGGCTGGATGTAGCCCTATTTATTTAGGAACTGTTAATCAGATTAACACATCTACTTACGCGCTGCCTATTTCCCAAATTATGAATGGATGTTGTTGGATAAAATTAATGGTCGCTAGAGCCACCCTTTTGCCACTTATAACATTTACTGATTGTTACGCTTATAGACATTCCGTTGCTTCTCCGCCTACTTTGGCTGAACGCGCCATACATTACACGGACACCAACTTAACTGCTACTCTGTGCCCTTACTGGTTTGGACATTGTCACGGATATCATGCGTGGTGCGTACCTAGGACCGGTGTGTACGAAATAAAAGCCGCGGGTGGCGGTGGCGATTATGATCTGACCGGAGTCAATAGAGGTGGTCGTGGAAGACTACTAACTGCAAGATATTCTCTTTCACTCGGCGATATTCTAATCATTCAGGTCGGGCACAGAGCATACAGCACAACAGGAACTTTAGGCCAAGGTGCCGGCGGGGGGTGCACAACTGTTCATCTGAACGGAATGACGGCCTCCTGGAACGGAACCAGTGGAAATCCAGTGAGTATCGCTTATCCTGGATATCCTTTACTATGCGCATCGGCCGGTAATGGTGGATCCGCGGCCGCCATTGGAGCGGACGCGTCCGCAACTGATTTAACAGGTGGATATGGCGTCCAGATAACAGGAAATCCTCGTATAGCAACAACTAATAATGCTATATCAAGTGGTGGTAATTTATATGCCGAAACATCCGGAAGAACGGGTGCATGGTTCAGAACATCCGTTCCTAACGGTTCCAATTTTGATGATTTATATATGGGCGCTCCTTTCCACGCTGGCGGAAACGGTGGCGGATGGGGTGGCGGTGGAAGAGGGTCCACTACAACTAATTTGGTTGGAGGCGGCGCCGGTGTGGTCGCGGGCGGCGGCTCGAATAACGGAACCGGCGGGGCGTCTCAAAGTTATTATTGGTCCGGTACATACTATGTAGCCGGGTCGTATGTGGGCGGTTATAATGCGATAGCTCCTTCGAACCCAGCGGCCTTCACGAATGTAGGTTCAGGCTATGTGACCATCCAGGGCATTTCTTAGAGCGTCAATTTTGTTGTAGGATTAGTGCTTATCTCGCCACGCACAAAGGTGTTCCAACTTAGTGTCACTCGAGGGACCGAGCCTTCATATTTAGGAACATAATGTGAGGTATTACTTCTGAACACGACGCAATCACCCTTGTCGAATGAAAGATTATACTTGCTGCAATTCCACATATTAGGTTTTTTATCAAAATCAAAATCACTCGAAGGATCACTTTCAAAGACGGTGACAAATTCGTCGCCCTCGATGTACAGGATTCCACTTAGGATACTATTAGGATGATGATGCTTGTGATGGGATTGACCCTGGGTCGTTCTATTGAACCAAGATGCCGTTATGTACAGATCGACTGTTTTATTAACTTCCAATAAGTTGTAAAAATAATGGTGCGACATCTCGATCGCTATTTCTCTTAGTTTTTCATATTTAGGATTGTCAAGAACATTCCCATCTTTAGAAGTGGTGTTGCTTTCATTCTCGCGCCATTCTAAATCTGAAATATCGATGTCAGATATACTAAATGATTTTTTAACTATGGGCTTTGCAAATAGAGGAAATATGTCCTCCATTACTGGGTTGGCAAGGCGTTTCTTAAAGCGGTCATCTGCTCGGTCGCAGGTCCATTTATACCAAAATTGGAATCGGCCGCGTCGTACAACTCTTGAATCTCCGGGTGATCACGAAGATAAATTTCAGCCTGGGTTAAAGTTTGAATTCCGAATTGATATTCGTCCTCGGTCATTTTTTCGGGTACAACTTCAGAAGCTGCCGGCCAGGTCTCGGTGTAGATGACATCGATCGAGTCCGGGTAGAGCTCCTTGACTTTTTGATACAGAATGGAATAGACGCCGACGGATATATTTGCGGTATTGACCTCGATCGGAATTCTTATGTCCGACCCGTGCGTCTTGGTCTGGTCACTGAATAACCGGTAATTCGAAGCCACTCTCCAACTTCCGTTATTGTTGTTGAATACCAGGATATTCTCACTCGAAAAACTTGCGTAGACATTACTGACTTTAATCTGGGATGGCAAGGTCGCTTCAGGTATGATCACACCCATCTCTATTCTTGGACCAGAAGTTTTTCCAGCCTCGCGAGGCGCTCTTCCAGAGCCTCCCGGTGTTGCCTCTCCTCTTTCAGGGCCTCTATCAGAAGAGCCGTGATATTTCCATAAGAAACTGTGTAGTACCCGGTCTCTTCGTTTGTACCGACAACCTCTGGTAGGACCTCTAGCATTTCTTGGGCCAAAACGCCCGCCTGCCTCTTCCCTTTGCACACGGAGTCGGTTCGCGTGTATGTGTAGCCGCCTATTCTCGAGACCTTGTCAAGAGCCCCTTCTATTTTCTGTATATCGGTCTTAATACGGGCGTCTGAATAAGCCGTGACATCCTGGAGCGCCGTAAAGCCTCCGGTACGATCCATGGTGAAAATACTAGTACCGGTCATATCACCCGAAGCCCTAAACACCAAGTTCTGAGATGCTCCCGTAATACCGTGACTATAACCATTGACTGATGTTACATTGTATCCAAAATATGCAGCACCTGTAGTACCGGCCAGGGCACCGCCGATCGCGACTACGCAGGAAGCACACTGTCCGGCGGTATTAGTCGGATTTGCAAAGTAGGCCTGACCAGACGCGAGTGTATTCGTGCCCTGCGTATAGCTCGTCTTTATTGTGCTACTGGACAATGTCCCCGCACATGTCACGAGCCCGGCCGACGAGACGCTCGCACATGTGACCGCTCCGGACGATGTCACGCTCCCGGCCGTAACCACCCCGGATGCTGTGACGCTCGCGCATGCGATGGCCGCCATGGTGGCCGTACCCGAAAGCGTCGGAGAGGCCGATAGGACAACCGATCCCGTCCCGGTCGTTCCTGACCAGGTTGGGGCGGCCGAAACGGTACCCGTTCCCGTCTGGGTAAGTACGGCAATTGTAGAGGATGTAGAGCCCGCGAGTCTCGAGGCCGCGTTCGTGCCACTGCCGTAAATTAGATCTCCAAGGGTGGTTATAGGTGTAAGGGCATTGTAAGCCGCGGCTTTCGAGGTCTGGCCAGTGCCTCCGCTAGTGATCGCAAGGGTCGTCGAGAGGCCCGCGGCCGTTCCGGTCGTGTTCTGATTCAGAGTTGGAACATCAGCCGCAGAAATGGCGGCCATGACCACATTCGTCCCGTTGCCTCTGAGGTAGTATCCTGAGGTAACCGAAGCGGCCAGAGCGTTCAGGGCGAGTTGCGCGGTCGTCTGGCCTGTGCCTCCGCTACCGATCGCAAGGGTCGTCGATAGACCCGCGGCTGTTCCGGTCGTGTTCTGATTCAGAGTGGGAACATCCGCTGCGGAAATGGCGGCCATGACCACATTCGTCCCGTTGCCTCTGAGGTAGTATCCTGAGGTCACCGAAGCGGCCAGAGCGTTCAGGGCGAGTTGGGCGCTCGTCTGGCCTGTGCCTCCATATGCAATCCCTAGGGTGCCATATGCCGGTGCGGCTCCGGAGCCACCGGACAACAATGGCTGCCCAGCAGCCCCGGCTGCGGTGGTCGCTATAGAAGTTGTGGACGACGCATATGCGACGCCGTACTGAGTCAAACCGGAAAACCCTCCTCCTGAAGCGCTCGATGTGCTAATTCCAGTAATTCTCCCATATGTATCAACAGTTATTACTGGTATGCTCGTTGAATTGCCGTAAGTTCCGGCGGCTCCGGGGCTGAATGTTACTACGGGCAGGTCCGTCGATGAAATTGAGGCCATTACCACATTCGTGCCGTTGCCTCTGAGGTAGTACCCGGAGGTCGCCGAACCGGCCAGGGAGTTCAGGGCGAGCTGGGCGGTCGTCTGGCCCGTACCTCCGCTGGCGATCGGTAGCGTACCGGACACATGAGTGGTCAGTCCGATCTTGCCCCAGGTCGGGGCCGTAGTCAAACCGCCGGAAATGAGGGCGCTTCCGGTGGCTACATCGGCGAGAGACGCGAGGGTCGTGGCTCCAGAAGCGTACAGCAGATCTCCGACTGTATATGTCGCGAGGCCGGTTCCGCCTCGAGCGACCGCCAGGGTTCCGGAGCCTGCGTTAACCATGTTCAAACTTGTGATTCCGGACCCGTCACCGGTGTGGGTCCCTGAAAATGTCCCACCCGTGATGGTACCTGAAAGCGTCGGAGAGGCCGATAGGACAACCGATCCCGTCCCGGTCGTTCCTGACCAGGTTGGGGCGGCCGAAACGGTCCCCGTCCCGGTCTGGGTAAGTACGGCAATTGTAGAGGCTGTAGAGCCCGCTAGTCTCGAGGCGGCGTTCGTGCCACTACCGTAAATTAGATCTCCAAGGGTGGTTATAGGTGTAAGGGCATTGTAAGCCGCGGCTTTCGAGGTCTGTCCAGTGCCTCCGCTAGTGATCGCAAGGGTCGTCGAGAGGCCCGCGGCCGTTCCGGTCGTGTTCTGGTTCAGGGTGGGAACATCCGCCGCAGAAATTGCGGCCATGACAACATTCGTGCCGTTGCCTCTGAGGTAGTATCCTGAGGTCACCGAAGCGGCCAGAGCGTTCAGGGCGAGTTGGGCGCTCGTCTGGCCTGTGCCTCCATATGCAAGCCCTAGGGTGCCATATGCCGGTGCGGCTCCGGAGCCACCGGACAACAATGGCTGACCGGCGGTCCCGGCTGCGGTGGTCGCTATAGAAGTTGTGGACGACGCATATGCGACGCCGTACTGAGTCAAACCGGAAAACCCTCCTGAAGCGCTCGATGTACTAATTCCCGTAATTCTCCCGTATGTATCAACAGTTATTACGGGTATGCTCGTTGAATTGCCGTAAGTTCCGGCGGCTCCGGGGCTGAATGTCACGACGGGTAGGTCAGTAGATGAGATAGATGCCATGACCACATTCGTGCCATTGCCTCTGAGGTAGTACCCAGAAGTTGTCGAAGCGGCCAGGGCGTTCAGGGCCGTCTGTGCGGTCGTCTGTCCAGTGCCTCCGCTAGTGATCGCAAGGGTCGTCGAGAGGCCCGCGGCCGTTCCGGTCGTGTTCTGATTCAGAGTGGGAACATCAGCCGCCGAAATCGCAGCCATGACCACATTTGTGCCGTTGCCTCTGAGGTAGTATCCTGAGGTCGTCGAAGCGGCCAGGGCGTTCAGGGCTAGCTGGGCGGTCGTCTGGCCAGTGCCTCCATATGCAAGCCCTAGGGTGCCATATGCCGGTGCGGCTCCGGATCCACCGGACAACAATGGCTGACCGGCGGTCCCGGATGATGTGGTCGCTATCGAAGTCGTGGACGACGCATATGCGACGCCGTACTGAGTTAAACCGGAAAACCCTCCTGAAGCGCTCGATGTGCTAATTCCAGTAATTCTCCCGTATGTATCAACAGTTATTACGGGTATGCTCGTTGAATTGCCGTAAGTTCCGGCGGCTCCGGGGCTGAATGTCACGACGGGCAGGTCCGTCGATGAAATTGTGGACATGGTCACATTCGTCCCGTCGCCTCGCAGGTAGCGCCCAGAGGTCACCGAACCGGCCAGGGCGTTCAGGGCCGTCTGTGCGGTCGTCTGGCCAGTGCCTCCACTACCGATCGCAAGGGTCGTCGAGAGGCCCGCCGCCGTTCCGGTCGTGTTCTGGTTCAGGGTGGGAACATCCGCCGCCGAAATCGCAGCCATGACCACATTTGTGCCGTTGCCTCTGAGGTAGTACCCAGAGGTCGTCGAAGCGGCCAGGGCGTTCAGAGCTAGCTGGGCGGTCGTCTGGCCAGTGCCTCCACTACTGATCGCAAGGGTCGTGGAGAGGCCCGCGGCCGTTCCGGTAGTGTTCTGGTTCAGGGTTGGGACATCTGCCGCAGAAATTGCGGACATGGTCACATTCGTCCCGTCGCCTCGTAGGTAGCGCCCAGAGGTTACCGAGCCGGCCAGGGCGTTCAGGGCGAGCTGGGCGGTCGTCTGACCCGTACCTCCGCTACCGACCGCAAGAGTCGTCGAGAGGCCCGCGGCCGTTCCGGTCGTGTTCTGGTTCAGGGTTGGGACATCCGCCGCAGAAATTGCAGACATGGTGACATTCGTCCCGTCGCCTCGTAGGTAGCGCCCAGAGGTTACCGAGCCGGCCAGGGCGTTCAGGGCGAGCTGGGCGGTCGTCTGACCAGTGCCTCCGTTGGCTATAGGTAGCGTACCGGACACATGAGTGGTCAGACCGATCTTGCCCCAGCTCGGGGCCGTAGTCAAACCGCCGGAAATGAGGGCGCTTCCGGTGGCTACATCGGCGAGAGACGCGAGGGTCGTGGCTCCAGAAGCGTACAGCAGATCTCCGACTGTATATGTCGCGAGGCCGGTTCCGCCTCGAGCGACCGCCAGGGTTCCGGAGCCTGCGTTAACCATGTTCAAACTCGTGATTCCGGACCCGTCACCGGTGTGGGTCCCTGAAAATGTCCCACCTGTGATGGTACCTGAAAGCGTCGGCGAGGCCGATAGAACAACCGAACCCGTCCCAGTAGTGCCCGTCCAGGTGGGCGCGGCTGAAATGGTCCCCGTCCCCGTCTGGGTGAGGACCGCCATAGTAGAAACAGTAGAACCAGCCAATCTTGAGGCGGCGTTCGTGCCACTACCGTAAATTAGATCTCCAAGGGTGGTTATGGGTGTAAGGGCATTGTAAGCCGCGGCTTTCGAGGTCTGACCCGTGCCTCCGCTACCGATCGCAAGGGTCGTCGAGAGGCCCGCGGCCGTTCCGGTCGTGTTCTGATTCAGAGTTGGAACATCAGCCGCCGAAATCGCAGCCATGACCACATTTGTGCCGTTGCCTCGCAGGTAGTACCCAGAGGTCGTCGAAGCGGCCAGAGCGTTCAGGGCCGTCTGTGCCGTCGTCTGACCCGTGCCTCCGCTACCGATCGCAAGGGTCGTCGAGAGGCCCGCGGCCGTTCCGGTCGTGTTCTGATTCAGAGTTGGAACATCAGCCGCCGAAATTGTGGACATGGTCACATTCGTCCCGTCGCCGCGCAGGTAGCGCCCAGAGGTTGTAGAACCGGCCAGGGCGTTCAGTGCGAGCTGGGCGGTCGTCTGCCCCGTACCTCCTCGAGCTATTGCAAGAGTTCCTGAAGCGGCGGCGCCCATATTCAAATTTGTTATTCCGGACCCGTCACCGGTGTGTGTACCGGAAAATGTACCTCCGGTGATGGTACCCGACAGAGTCGGTCCGGTCGCCAGAACCACAGAGCCCGTACCGGTCGTCGCGCGCCATGATGGTGCGGCCGACACGGCACCGGTTCCGGTCTGCGTCAGAACGACCGCCTCTGAAGTCGTCGACCCTTGAAGTCTTGCCGAAGTGTTCGGTGCACTTCCATAAATTAAATCGCCAAGGGTCGTGATTGGTGAAATGGCATTGAAAGCGGCGGTGGCGGTAGTCTGACCAGTACCTCCACTCGAGATGGGGAGCGTGCCCGAAACATCGGCCGACAGTGATATGGATGCCCATGAAGGTGTGGTGCCACCATGTAATATCTGGGTAGATGTCCCGGCGGCCAGGCGCGAGGCCGCGCCCGAGGCGCCGCCATAAATGAGATCACCTGCGGCCGACATGGGCGAAAGAGCATTGAAGGCGGCCGAGGATGTCGTCTGACCCGTCCCTCCATTCGCTATAGGAAGCGTGCCCGAAACATCGGCCGTCAGTGATACAGCGCTCCATGAAGGGGTGGCGCCACTGTGCAATATCTGTGTCGATGTCCCGGCGGCTAGGCGCGTACCGACACCCGACGCCCCCCCATAAATGACATCTCCCGCGGCCGACATGGGTGAGAGGGCGTTGAAAGCGGCCGAGGAGGTCGTCTGGCCTGTTCCTCCATTGGCTATGGCAAGGGGTGTGGTGAGCGTCAGAGAAGATGCGGAAACTGTATTTGTGCCTTTAATTGCTCCGTAAACTCCATCCGACGCAAAGAGGTTACTAGCCAGAACATTAGTCGTAGAAAGTGTATTTGTGGAATTTATGTTACTCGCAATGAGAAGAGTGGCCGTCTCCACGACAGTCACATTAAGTGAAAGGACATTTGCGTTGTAAGAAATTAGATTGGATGCGGTCAAGTTGGAGAACCCGGCATCATATGCATTGACGCTCAGGGCGTTCATGGTCGCCGCTCGGGCTAGGTTGAAGAATGCAGTGTTGGCCCCTAGCCCACCGACGACATTGGCCGTCGTGAAGAAGGCGGCGGCACCGTTGACGGTCGACGCCACATTCAGACTCGTGAGCTCGCCGACGGTCGTCACATTCGTCTGGATATTCTGGAGTTGGGTGTAATTCAAGGCTCCGATCAGGTTCGAGACAATAATGTTCGAAAGACCCGAAGCATTTCCGGAGTAGAAATCAGAATGGACTGTGTGCAGGTAGGACCCACCGGCTCCTACAGTCAGCGCGTATCCTGGAGAGCTCGTCGTGTGTATTCCCACATTACCCTCGGGGTCGATTACCATAGCCAATGTCGTGTAATCCCAGAATTCTGCCACATTGTGAGAGTGTCCAGGGCCTCCCGTTTCAAACTGGACCACTTTCAAGGCCGTACTGGTCGCTAAATTATTAATAGAAAGTGAATTGGTTACTGATGTATTCGTGGCCGTTATAGAGAAGTTGCCGGTTACTGTTAGATTGGACGCGATGACTTTGTTGAGTGTGGTCGTACCAAGATTTGTCAAATCCCCATATTGAAGACAATTCGCCCTGAGAATTAGATCGCTTAATGAGGATGTCCCGTAGACATTCAATTCTCCGGCTACATTAGAGTAGCCCATTCTATTAAGTGCCACGAAATCTTTTTAAAGATCTAAGCGTTACTTAATAGAATGGAGGCGCGTGTAGGTAAATTCAAGGTTGCATACCCGTTGGACGACCAGTACATAGGCCCCCTCCTGCAGCATGGTCACGAGTGGGACGGCTGGATGCGCCACGACCTGACGCGGCTGTACAAACCAGGCACGGATATTCTGGATGTTGGTGGAAATATCGGTTGGAACGCCCTCATGTTCTCGGACTATGGCCCGGTCCACACCTTCGAGCCCCTCTTTCATGAATTTATAACCAAAAATGTCCGACAGAATACTTTGGCCAATCCAGTAACGGTTCACCCGTACGGTCTGTCTTCGGAGGATAGACTAATTCCCATTTTTCTTCCAAAAAAGGACGGAGCCATGCGCAACTATGGAGGATCGAGCGTCGAGCCTGGGTCCCATCACGAACCGGAAGGTACCCTGGTGCCTCTCAAGCGTCTGGATGACATTTACAACGGACCCGGCCCGAGTATGATGAAGCTCGATGTCGAAGGACACGAACTGGCCGTACTCAAAGGGGCCCGGAATGTCATTGAACGCTGGAAACCGGCCATGTGGATCGAGATTTTCGATTTTCCAGGACCGGTCGTGGATTTCATGCGGGAATTAGGCTATAACAAGATTGAAACCCGTTATGAGTCTAATTATCTATTTCTACGGAATTAATAGCATCCGCAAAAAGTTTCTTGATGGACTTGGCGCCCTGATAGTCGTGTAGGGTGGCCAATAGGCCATGTTTAATGTCCACTAAATTTTGAACCTCCTTGGCGCTGAGGATCATTAAATGACCTTGCATCTCGGGACTGAGGGCTTCCCACGAGGCCTTGGCCGTCTGAAAGTTTTCCTCGGCGCTCAATTTTGGATCATTATTGTATCTCGTCAAGGCGGCCCGTGGAAGTTTTTCCATTTTACATTCTATCTGGAAATTCTGCGGCTGATTTTTGGTGCACTCATTGCCCGGCGTCGCGCGCGCGTCGCGTGACGATAGATGACGCCTGGAAGCCAATAGACCAGGGATTTCTGGACGCCGTTTCCTATTCCATTGGCGACCGGCCCTGGCTGTTTTTTATTGGACTTTTCGTAAACCTTGAACATGGTATTTACGAACTTGGTCGCGGCGGCCTGGGCGTTCCGGCGGGCCGCCACGGCCGTCGTATTGTTGAGGGCCGTCATGTATCGGGTGTACGCATTCATGAAATTTCGGCGGTTTTCAGCATCAAACTTGTAATAGGCTAGGGCTCGGTTCAGAACGGCCGGAGCTATGCTCTGGGTAGCCAAGCGCCACGCGGACCGCCGGGCCGACGCGAGAACCATCCTGTTATTACTATACGCTAATAAATTTCAGAATCGGTCTCCCAAACGAATTGTGCTTCGCATGTGGCATTGTTGAAATTACCGCCGGTCTGTGTGAACCGCCAGGAGAAACCGTAATTTGTATTTGTGAAACCTAAATCGATCGATCTGACCGTAGGACCCGCGCCCCCACCGACATATCCAAAAAACTGATTCACATTTGTATTCGAAGTCAAATTCGAGAGCGTAGTGAAGCATGTCACATTCCCGCCCGTTCTTTTTGGGACCGTGTACGGGATCGTCGCGCACCGACCCGAAGGCGTCACCGGTGATACCTGAATTTCTTTATTTGTTTCATAGAATCTCTGACAGTAAATAAGAGTTTGTGTGAGTGGTCGGACCTCGAAAGGCGTGGCGATGCTTCCCTCTTCGAGCTGAGGTCCGGTTATTTGTACAAGGGCCCCGGTCGTGCTAGGCCATGGGGTGGCGCCTATACACGAGACCGGTGCGAAACCTGGATTGGCCGTCCAGTTCGATGTAACAGCGACGGCCCTATTTGCACTCCCATTCGTTCCATAAGAGACGCCGGCTATCAGAACATCGACATAACCGGCCGTCGCGTCCTGTGACCACGAACCTATATAACAGGCCGGGATATAAACATACTTTTCCTGCCAGATTCCGGCCGTGATTGATACTAGGTTCGCAAAGTAGGTGTTATCAGTTCTGGATCTCAACACGACCGAATAATCACCGGAGACGCTCGTATTCGCGTGGAAGCTGAAAACGCACGGTTTGGCGGTCACCTGACCCCATCTAAAATCAAAAATAAACGAAGCCTCGACGGTCTGGGTCAGTGGGCAGATCCATGGGTTCCCGGTAGTACCTACAAGAGCTCTAGTCACGAATATATTAGAGCAATTTGTGAACCCATTCGTGGTTCCAATCGGCGCTGTCTGTTTTACTACCATCGAAACATTGCTGGTCGATAAATTTCCAGTATCGATGCGCCAGCGATCACACGAAAATGTTTGGTGTAAATCATTAAATACGGATGTATTCGATATCGTAATTGAGTTCGCTCTGTTTGTTACACGAAAGGTTCCATTCACTAAACGATTTCTAAAGCCCGCAAAGTTTTCATATGAAACTGCATTTGAGAAATATCCCTGACCGGTCACATAAAGGGCGTAAGGCGGCGAAATCAAGGGGACGCCTCCACCACCGACCGCCAGATTGGCACTCACGATGACATTTGAATTTATATTCAAAGTTGGGCCGTAAATTCCAAGTGAGCTTATGTTCGAAGTGATGAGCAGGCGCGTCGCGGTCGTACCGGTCGAGACATCGAGATTGTAAGCCGGGTTTATGGCTCCTATTCCGACTGAATTTGAAAAATAAATGTTCGACCCGGAACTGATCCACTGTGTCCCGGGCGTACCCCCTGGACCACCTGTGGCCACCCCGCCACCCTGCAAGGGTGAGATGGTCAGGTAGGTCCCTCCATTTGTTGTGGCTGTAGATTTGAGCGTGCCTCCATCCACATTGAATAGATCCAGATAGTAATAGAGTGATGTATCGGTGACATCGAATGGTATCTCTATGAGTTCTGTAGGATTTTGAGATATGAATGTGGTGTACCGGTACATGTACCCCTGATCCTCTCCATGGCGATCAGCCACATTAGATCCGACCGCCAGACCATTGATATTATCGGACCCGTTGAAAACGGCCCGGAGCAGATATGGACCGGGCGAATTAAATTGGAAATTGCCATTTGGTGTGACCGTTATGACGCTAGAAGTTCCGCTTATGTTGAACCCGTTCGAAAGACCGACGCTGAGCGGATAGGTCGTGCCGTACAAGGCCCCTGTATAAGGCGTCTGAAGGGCAATGTCCGACCCGAGCGAAAAGTAGTACCCTCCGCCCCTTCCGAGCTCACCAAGGTCCGTGTAGACATTTCCGGCTATCACGAGATTACCCGTCAGATATGTGTTTCCGTATGCGTCCCCTGGTAAAATTGAAGTGGTCACTATAAGGTTCCCAGTAGTAACGGTATTGGAGATCTCTAGATTTGACAGGAGGCCCAGACTCGTGATATTGGGCTGGTACCCCTGTGAGACGACCATGGCCACATTGGCATTCGCGACATTACCCACGAGCTGAGAGCTCTGAAGGTTCGAGAAGGCGTTGCCGCCGCCCTGGAAGAAGGAGGCCGTCACATTACCAGTCGAGTACAGACCGGTCATGATACCGACACTCGTGATGTTGGGCTGATAAGCCTGAGAGATGACCATGGCCACATTAGCGTTTGCGACATTGCCCACGAGCTGAGAACTCTGGAGGTTCGAGAAGGCGTTTCCGCCACCCTGGAAGAATGCGGCCGTCACATTACTAGTCGAGTACAATCCGGTCAGGAGCCCGACGCTTGTTATGTTTGGCTGATAAGCCTGTGAGACAACCATGGACACATTCGCGTTCGCGACATTTCCCACGAGCTGAGAACTCTGGAGGTTCGAGAAGGCGTTGCCGCCACCCTGGAAGAAGGAGGCCGTCACATTGCCCGTAGAGTAAAGACCGGTCAGAAGCCCGACGCTCGTGATATTGGTCTGGGCCGCCTGTGAGACGACCAGGGCCACATTGGCATTCGCTACATTTCCTACGAGCTGAGAGCTCTGGAGATTCGAGAAGGCGTTGCCACCTCCAACGAAGAATGTAGACGATATATTGCCGGTGGCATAAAGTCCTCCTAGAGTTCCTACACTCGTGATATTGGTCTGGGCCGCTTGCGAGACGACCAGGGCCACATTCGCATTCGCGACATTGCCCACGAGCTGAGAACTCTGGAGGTTCGAGAAGGCGTTGCCGCCCCCCTGGAAGAAGGAGGCCGTCACATTACCCGACGAGAACAAGCCGGTCAGAAGCCCGACGCTCGTAATATTGGTCTGGGCCGCCTGTGAGACGACCAGGGCCACATTGGCGTTTGCTACATTTCCAATGAGCTGCGAACTCTGGAGGTTCGAGAAGGCGTTGCCGCCCCCCTGGAAAAATGAGGCGGTCACATTGCCCGACGAGTACAGACCGGTCAGAAGCCCGACGCTCGTGATATTGGTCTGGGCCGCCTGTGAGACGACCAGGGCCACATTGGCGTTTGCTACATTTCCAATGAGCTGCGAACTCTGGAGGTTCGAGAAGGCGTTGCCGCCCCCCTGGAAGAAGGAGGCCGTCACATTTCCCGTAGAGTATAGACCGGTTAGAAGCCCGACGCTTGTAATATTGGTCTGGGCCGCTTGGGAGACGACCAGGGCCACATTCGCATTCGCGACATTGCCCACGAGCTGAGAACTCTGGAGGTTCGAGAAGGCGTTGCCGCCCCCCTGGAAGAAGGAGGCCGTCACATTACCCGACGAGAACAAGCCGGTCAGAAGCCCGACGCTCGTAATATTGGTCTGGGCCGCCTGTGAGACGACCAGGGCCACATTGGCGTTTGCTACATTTCCAATGAGCTGAGAACTCTGGAGGTTCGAGAAGGCGTTACCACCACCCTGGAAGAAGGAGGCCGTCACATTACCAGACGAGAACAAGCCAGTCAGAAGCCCGATGCTCGTTATGTTGGGTTGGGCCGCTTGGGAGACGACCAGGGCCACATT